>Ga0209127_100047_pt1 | contig 226245 bp, 215 predicted proteins | sample LakSupMetagenome_FD_187469 | JGI IMG/M metagenome (GOLD analysis project Ga0209127, IMG submission 187469) | Freshwater microbial communities from Lake Superior, Canada - Sta WM archaea (SPAdes) (version 2) | ecosystem: Environmental > Aquatic > Freshwater > Lake | place: Lake Superior, Canada... | reverse complement strand
GACGGCCGGCAAGGAGTGATGCCATGAGCGAAGCCATTGCCAAGCTGCTGTCGCCGCGCAGCGTCGCCGTCATAGGCGCCTCCGCCGACCTGAAAAAGACCACGGGCCGCCCGGTGGCCTACCTGCAAAAGCACGGGTTTGCCGGCCGCATTCTTCCCGTCAATCCGCGCGTGGAGCGCATCGGCGATCTGGCCTGCTATCCCGATGTGGCCTCGTTGCCTGAAGTGCCTGATGTGGCCGTGGTGCTGCTTGGCGCCGAGCGTGCGCACCAGGCCGTCAGGGAGCTGTCGGCGCTGGGCTGCGCGGCAGCCATCGTGCTGGCCAGCGGCTACACGGAAACGGGCGAGGACGGGGCGCACCGCCAGCGGCAGCTGATCGAGGCGGCCGGCAGCATGCGCCTGCTGGGGCCCAACACCATCGGGCTGGTCAACCTGACCGACCGGATCGTTCTGTCGCCCTCGGGCGCGCTGGAGATGGACGAGTTCCCCGTCGGAGGCATCGGCGTCGTCTCGCAAAGCGGCGGCATCCTGGGCTCGCTGCTGTCGCGCGCCGCCGCGCGTGGCATCGGCCTGTCCAAGCTCATCTCCACCAGCAACGAAGTGGATCTGGAACTGGCCGACTTCATAGACCACCTGGCCGATGACCCGGCCACCAAGGTGATCGCGCTGTATGTGGAGACGGTGCGCAATCCCGCCAGGTTCCGTGCCGCCTGCCTGAAGGCCGCGCGTGCCGGAAAGCCCGTGGTGGCCTTCAAGATCGGCCGCTCCGAGGCCGGCGCCAAGGCCGCCGTATCGCACACGGGCGCCATGGCCGGTGCGGATCGCATGTACGACGCGCTGTTCCGGCAGGTCGGCGTGATCCGTGCGCAAAGCTTTGCCGACCTGCTGGACGTGCCTGCTGCGCTGGCCACGGGCCGCAGGCTGCGCGGCAGGCGCATCGCCATCCTGACGTCCACCGGCGGTGCGGGCACCCTGGTGTCGGACGATCTGGGCGTGGCCGGATTCGACACGCCGGCCCCTGACCAGGCGACCGCCGATGCACTGCGCGCGCTGCAGACCGGCAGCGAGGCCGTGCTGGACCGCAACCCCATCGACGTGACCCTTGCGGGCTTGCGTCCCGACCTGCTGCGCGGCGCCATCAATGCCTTGCTGGCAAGCCCCAGCTACGACGCGCTGGTGATCATCGTCGGCTCCTCCAGCCTGGCCATGCCCGAGCTGCTGGCCGGTGCCATCCAGGAGTGCCTGCCCCACTCCGACAAGCCGGTGCTGGCCTACGTCAGCCCGCATGCGCCGGAAATCGGCGCGCTGCTCACGCAACGCGGCGTGCCGGCCTTCGCTGCGGCGGAAAGCTGCACGGCCGCGCTGGCGGGCATGCTGCGCGTCAATGGCTTCCAGGGTGCGCCTTCCGAGCTGGTCGTAGGAAAAGGCTCCCTGCATGACCAGGACCTGCCCGTCGGCTGCCTCGATGAAGCGCAGGCCAAGGCCGTTTTCCGCCGTTTCGGGGTGCCGTGCGCGGCCGAGCGTGTGGTGCGCACCGCCGAAGAGGCCGAAGCCGCCGCGCGCGAACTGGGCGGCCGGGTGGTGCTCAAGATCCTTTCGTCCCGGATCACGCACAAGAGCGATGTGGGCGGTGTCGCCGTCGGCCTGACTGCGCAAACCATAGGTGCCCGGTTGGGCGCGATGGTGGACGACGTGCAGGCCAGGGCGGGCGTGCGCCCGGACCGGTTCCTGGTGCAGCAGATGGTGGCCGGCGGCACCGAGCTGATTCTTGGCCTGCACAAGGATGCGCTGGGTACCGCCGTGATGCTGGGCATGGGGGGCGTGACGGCCGAGCTGTTCCAGGACACCACGCTGCGGTTGCTGCCGGACGACGGCTCACAGCTGGGGGTGCTGAGCCTGTCTGACGCCCTGGAGATGGCCAGGGAGCTCAAGACCTGGCCGCTGCTGGACGGCTTTCGCGGCCGGCCCAGGGCCGATGTCGATGCGCTGGCCCATGCCATCGTCGCGTTCTCTGCAATGGCCGCCCGGCTGGGCGACCGCGTGATCGAAGCGGAGATCAACCCGGTGTTCGTGCTGCCGCAGGGCCAGGGCGTGTGCGCTGCCGATGGTGTGCTGGTTCTGGCCTGAGGGTGCCAGGTACTGCACATTTCTTCCAAAAAAAAAGACGGCCTCATTGAGGGCCAAGCCAAGGAGACCACACATGCATGCGACCGAAGTGTTCGGGCAGTTTGCCGCTCAATACCACCGTACCGAGCTTCCCGAAACCGTCATCCACCATGCCAAGCGTGCCGTGATCGACTGGTATGCCGCTTTGTTCCCGGGGCTGGGCTCGGCCCCTCTTGCGCAGTTGGAGCAGGTGCTTGCCGAGGATCTGGACCGCGGGTCTTGCCGGCTTGGAAACGGCCGCATGGCCACGGCGCGGGCGGCGGCACTGTTCAACGGTTCGGCGGCCCATGCCGCCGAGGTGGACGACAGCTTTCGCGATGCCATGTACCACCCCGGGGCCGCAACCATTGCGGCGGCGTTGGCGGCAAGCCAGCAGGCAGGGGCCAGTGGCCTGGACTTCCTGCGTGCCGTGGTGCTGGGCTATGAGGTTTCCACCCGCATCGGCGTGACCCTGGGCCGGGCCCACTACCGCTTCTGGCACAACACCGGCACCGTGGGCGTCTTCGGGGCAGCGGCGGCCGCAGGGTATGCGCTGCGGCTGGATGCAGGGCAATTCGCCCATGCACTGGCCACGGCGGCCACCTTCTCTGCGGGTTTGCAGCAGGCATTTCGCATGGATTCGATGTCCAAGCCCTTGCATGCCGGGCGCGCAGCGGAGGCTGGCCTGCTGGCCGCGCAGCTTGCGCACCAGGGGGTGACGGGATCGCTGGACGTGCTGGATGGAGAACTGGGCCTGGGCCGCGCAGTCAGCAACGGACCCGACTGGTCAAACATCGGTGCGACGTTGGGCAGGGACTTCCACATCACCCGGCTCACCTTCAAGAACCACGTCGGCTGCGGCCATACGTTCGCCGCCATCGACGCCGCGCTGGCCTTGCGCAGCCAGCATGCCCTGCGGGCGGACGACATCTGCAGCGTGGCCGTGGCCACCTATGGCCCGGCCCTGGATATCGCCTGTTACACCGATCCTGCGACGGAAAACGAAGCCCGCTTCAGTCTTCGTTTCGTGGTGGCCACGGCCCTGGTCCATGGCAGCGTGCGGCTTTCGGCGTACACCCCGGAGCGCCTGGCCGATCCCGCCGTTCGCGCATTGCTTGGGCGTGTCCAGGTGGCCGTGGACCCGCAGATCGACCGGGCCTTCCCTGGCAAGAGATCGGCGCGCGTGGAGATCGTCACCAGGGATGGCCGCAGCCATGGCTGGTTCCAGCCCGATCGCAAGGGCGATCCCGAGCTGCCGTTGTCGGATGGAGAGCTGGAGGACAAGTTCATCGAGCTTGCCGCGCCCGTCGCTGGCGAGGGACGTGCCCGGCAACTGCTTTCCAACATCTGGGAGCTTGAACGGGCGGGCTGCCTTGCAGGCCTCGCGGCCTGACAGGGCTGCATCGCTTGTGGATTGCAGCCTGGCCTTCAGCAGGCCTGTGACAGCTGCTCCAGGATCGCCGGGTTCTCCAGGGTGGAGGTGTCCTGCACGATGGGCTCGCCGCGTGCAATGCTGCGCAGCAATCGCCGCATGATCTTGCCGCTGCGGGTCTTGGGCAGGTTGTCTCCGAACCGGATGTCCCTGGGCTTGGCGATCGGCCCGATCTCCTTGGCCACCCACTCCCGCAGCAGCCTGGCGATGTCGGCCGCCTCGGCGCCGCTGGGCCGCGAACGCTTGAGGACGACGAAGGCGCATATGGCCTCTCCCGTCGTGTCATCGGGCCGCCCCACGACGGCGGCCTCCGCCACCAGGTCGGTCATGGCCACCAGGGCGGACTCGATCTCCATCGTGCCCATGCGGTGGCCGCTGACGTTGAGCACATCGTCGATGCGGCCGGTGATGGTGAAGTAGCCGGTGCGCGCATCGCGGACCGCACCGTCTCCCGCCAGGTAGTAGCGGCCCTTGAATTCTTCGGGAAAGTAGCTGGCGACAAACCGCTCGGGATGGCCCCAGATGTTCCTGATCATGGAGGGCCAGGGGCGCTTGATCACCAGGATGCCGCTGTCGCCCCAGGGCAGCTCGTTGCCGGCCTCGTCCACCACGGCGGCGGCAATGCCCGGGAAGGCCAGCGTGCAGGAGCCGGGCACCAGGTCCGTGGCTCCGGGCAGCGGCGTGATCATGTGCCCGCCCGTCTCCGTCTGCCAGAACGTATCGACGATGGGGCAGCGGCCCCCGCCCACCTGCTCGTGGTACCAGTGCCAGGCGGCGGGATTGATCGGCTCGCCCACGGACCCCAGGATGCGCAGGCTGCCCAGGTCGTAGCGCGCGGGATGCACCTGCGCATCGGCGTCGGCGGCCTTGATCAGCGAGCGAATGGCCGTGGGCGCCGTGTAGAAGACCGTCACCCCATGGGCCTCGATCATTTTCCAGAAGCGTCCCGCGTCCGGGTAGGTGGGCACGCCCTCGAACACCAACTGCGTGGCGCCCAGCGCCAGCGGACCGTAGGCGATATAGGTATGGCCGGTCACCCATCCGATGTCCGCCGTACACCAGAAGATGTCGGAAGGCTGCAGGTCGAAGGTCCAGGCGCAGGTCACGGCGGCATGCAGCAGATAGCCTCCCGTGGCGTGCTGGACGCCCTTGGGGGTTCCGGTGGAGCCCGAGGTGTAGAGCAGGAACAGCGGATGCTCGGCCTGCACCCATTCCGGTTCGCAGACATCGCTCTGGGCTGCGGTGATTTCTTCAAGCCACAGGTCCCGGGGCTGGTGCATGGCGATGGCGCCGCCCGTGCGCCGTGCCACCAGCACGTGGCGGACCTGCTCGCAGCCGGGCTGGGCCAGGGCCTCGTCCACGATGCTCTTGAGGGGCAATTGCCGTCCTCCCCGCACTTGCTGGTCTGCCGTGATGACGGCGCAGGCCCCTGTGTCCGCAATGCGGTCGCGCAGCGCCGTGGCGGAGAAGCCGCCGAACACCACGCAGTGAATGGCGCCTATGCGTGCACAGGCCTGCATGGCGGCCACGCCGTCAATCGACATGGCCATGTAGATGACGACGCGGTCGCCCTTGCCGACACCCAGGCTGCGCAGGGCGTTGGCCAGGCGATTGACCCGGGCAAGAAGCTGCGCATAGGTCACCTGCGTCACCGCGCCGTCATCGGCTTCGAAGATGAGGGCCGTGCGCTCGCCCAGCCCCCGCTGGATGTTGCGCTCCAGGCAGTTCCAGCTGGCGTTGAGCGTGCCGTCATTGAACCATTCGTAGAACGGGGCGCGGCTTTCATCGAGCACGTGCGTGAACGGGCGCTTCCACTCGACGAACTCGCGTGCGAGCCGGCCCCAGAACGCCTGGGGATCGGCGTCCGCCTCCGCGACGAGCCGGTCATAGGCGGCGCGCCCGCTCACGCGCGCATTGCGGGCCAGCTCTGCAGATGGGGGATAGGACGGTGCAAGGTCTTGGCTCATGGTGGTTGTCTCCTGGGTCTAGAAATCAAGGGGGTCACGAAGCCGGCGAAAAAAACTCCGGCGCAAAGACTTCGGCGCAAAGGCTCAGGCGCAAGGCCTCGGGGCGTCAGTCCCCGCAGTGCCGGCCTATCCAGCCGGCAATGGCCGCCGCGCTGCGGAAGTCGTCGCAGGAGCGGGCCGGAATGTCCGGATGGCGCTGGTTCCACAGGCGTGCCAGCGCCTGGCCGGGGCCGATTTCCAGAACGCACCGCACCTGGCGTGCGGCAATGCTGTCCATGCAGTCGTCCCAGTGCACCGTGCCCGCTATCTGCTCGGACAGGGCTGCACGGGCGCCTGCGGCGTCACGCACCCGCCGGGCGGTGTTGCTGAACAGCGCCACGGCGGGCGCGTGCACGGCCACCTGGCCCAGGTCCTGTGCGAAGGCCTGGGCGGCCTGTCGCATCCACGGGGTGTGGGAAGCCACCTGCACGCGCAGCCGGGTGGCATGCGCGCCCTGGCGCACTGCCATCGCCTGCGTCTGCTCCAGCGCCGCGTGGGGGCCGCCCAGGATGAGGTTCTCTGGGCCGTTGCGTATGGCCACGGCCAGCCCGGTCGTCTCCAGCAGGGCGGCCATGCGTGCGGGCGGCAGGCCGCTGACAGCCAGCAGCCCGCCGCCGGGCATTTGCTGGGCGCAGCGGTCCATGGCCGCCGCGCGGCGCGCGGCCAGGGCCACGATGTCGCAGGCATCCAGCGCGCCCGCGGCACCGAACGCGGGCAGTTCCCCCACGCTGTAGCCCGCCACGGCCGAAGGCGCGGGCAGTTGCGGGGACAGCTGCATCCACGCGGCCATGGCCAGGCCCGCCAGCAGGGGCTGGGCCACGGCGTTGGACTCGGCCCACGGCGCATCGGCCAACCTGTCGCGCCAGTGCGCAACCTGCAGCTGTTCGCAGACTGCCTGTGTCCATGCATCGTCCGCCAGCCAGGCAAGCATGGCGGGATGCTGCGTGCCCTGGCCCGAAAACAGCAGTGCAAAGCTCATGGCCGCTCGCAGACACGCAGCACCCAGCAGGCCGCCGCCAGGGTATCGGCCGCGCCGCCCGGCGAAAGGCGGCGCGCCACGAAATCGTCGCAAATGGCCTGCGCCCTGGACAGGCCTTCGGGATGCGCGCAGCCGCCCGCCTGGAGAAAGCGCCGCGCGGCATCCTGGCCATGGCGCAGCCCCTGCATGCCCGCGCGGTGGGCCATGTTGCAGTCGTCCAGCACCGCCATGATGTGGAACAGGGCCTCCAGCCGCGCCAAGGGGGCGGGCAGCCCGCTGGCATGCGCTCTGGCCAGCGCCGGCACGGCGGTGTCGAACAGGACGGGGAAACCCAGGGCCGCCTCCTGCGATGCGCCCCGCAGGCCGTGGCGGCGCGCGGCGATGCCGCCGGGCAGGGCGGAGGCCCGCAGGCTGCGCTGCTGCAGCGCATCGCCCCAGTGGCGGCACAGGGCCTCGCGCAGCCATGCGGCGCCGGGAATGCAGGCCTGCTCGGCCAGCACCGCGCCGCCGGCCGCGCACAGCAGGCCCAGCATGAAGACAGCGCCACGGTGGGTGTTGATGCCGCCGGTGGCGGCCAGCATGCGCTGCTCCGCCTCGATGCCCAGGCGCTCCAGCACGGGGAACGATGCGCCCTGGCTGCCTGCCTGGGCCATTTTGGGGAAGTAGCTGCGCAGCGCGAACAGGCTGCGCATGAAGCTGTGGGCATCCATGTCGTCATGGCTGCCGCGGTCCACCAGGGTCACCAGGCCGGGCTTGGGTGTCAGCGACAGCTCGTCGTAGAGGGCCAGCGTGGCCGCGCGGCCGATATGCCCGGTCGATGGCAAGGCCCGGGCCGGGTGGAGAAGGGCAGGTTTCATGCAGGAACTCCAGGCGCCGCAGCCGACGCACACCAGTCATGGTCTTCACGCAGTGCCACCCCGTGCAGGCCCTTGACCAGGACCGATCGCACCCTGCCTGCACGCCAGGCGGCCCATTCGCGCCAGGCCACGGCCCAGCCGCCGGGAAACACCAGCTCGGCATCCACGCGCGGGCCTTCCTGCGGCATGGCCTGCAGCAGGCTGGCCAGCCGATCGCCCTGTTCGGCGCCATCGACCGGCACCCAGAGGTCGATGTCCGAGCCGGGCCGCAGATAGGGCAGGCCCGTGATGCACTGCCACCCGTGGCTGCCGAAGACAAAGCCCGTCGCCCCGGCCGTGTGCAATCGCTGCTGCAAGGAGTCCAGCGCCTGCCGCAGGGCGCCGGACACCGCCAGGGGCGAGGCCATCAGCTCGTCCAGCGAGGGAAATTCGCGGGTGCCGATGGCCGCGCCGCGCGCCACATCGAAGCCCATGCGCCGCCGCTGCCAGCGCCCGGGCGCTGGCAGGCCCAGCGCCATCAGGCCGGCTGCGGCATGGTCGGCCGACTGCCGCGCGACCACCAGCGGCAGTGCATGGTTGCGCCAGTGCGTGAGGATCTCGCGCGCCTGCGCATCCCAGGGGCGTTCCAGCAGGTCCGCCCAGGCCTGCGGGCCCAGGTCCACCAGCTGGTGGCGGTGCAGGGTGTCCAGCATGCTGCGGCCTGCCTTCATCCAGCGGCCAGGACGCGCTGCACCACCTCGGCGGCCAGCTTGCGGCCGCCGCGCTCGGCGCCGTCCAGTGCGCGCATGTCCTCGCGCGGGCTGTGGGCCAGGGCGTCGCGCAGCGCCGCCTGCAGATCGCCTTGCCACAGGCCGCGCACGCCGCCCATGGCCACGTAGTTGCCCACGCCGGGCGCGAACACCGGGTTGGACTCGGACAGGGCATTGAGCAGGGACTCGGGCAGCTTGGTGATGCGCGACATGGCGGGGATGCGCATCACGCGGATCTCGGCCTCGGGCAGGGCGTAGCAGGCATCGGCGATCAGGCCCGAGGTGATGAAGCCGCCCGAAAGTGCCTGGTCATAGACCAGGCCGATGACGCGGTGGCCCCGGCGCCGTGCCAGATCGATGCAGGTGCCCAGGTGGGCCATGGCACGGTTGATGCCCAGCAGCTCGTCATGGCGGCGCAGTTGCTGGCCCTGCGTGTCGATCAGCAGCACGATGGGGCGGCCAGGGTGCGCGCCGACCGTCTCCAGCACTACCCGGGCTTGTGCCAGGGCCAGCCGCACGCCGATGGGCGCGTGGCCCGTGGTGCCGACGATGGTGAGGGGCTGGCCATCGAACACGGCGTGGCCTTCGAGGAAATCGCCGTTGGCGCGAATCTGGTGGCCTGGGCCGAACAGGTGCTCGGCAAGTGTGTTCCATTGCATGGCGGCTACTCCTGTGAAATGCCCGTGGCGGGCGTCGTGCGCAAGGCACGCACGGCGGCGGCGTCCAGGTCGGGCACGCGCCAGGCGTCAGGCACGCCCAGGGCCTGCCACAGGCGCATGGCCTCGTCCTGCGGGCCGATGGCGCTGCCCGCCTTGAGGGCGTCCAGGGTGTCCAGCCGCGCGCGCAGCAGCGCATGCTCCTGCAGCAGCCCTTCAAGACTCACCGGGCGGGAGTGGTCCAGCGCGGCGATGGCGGCGGCGCGGAAGGCCTCGACATCGTCGGCCACCAGCGTATCGCAGTCGCCGCACAGCCAGCGGTGCTTGCCGCCCGTGGTGCGCCAGACCAGGGCGCGGTCGCGCGCATCGAATTCATCGACGCCGTGCGAGGCCTCGATCACCTCCGGTCCCGACATGGCCAGGCGGCCGATGTCGCTCATCACCACCTGGTCGGCGCAGCGCGCCACGATGCCCATGCCGCCGAAGCAGCCGTTGGCCCCGCCGATGAGGACCACCACAGGGATGCCCGAGGCGCGCACGTCCAGCAGGGCGCGCATGACCTCCGACACCGCGATCAGCCCGGCATTGGCCTCATGCAGCCGAACGCCGCCCGACTCGGCCAGCAGCAGCACGGCCGCGGGCCGCTCCAGCAGGGCGCGGCGCAGCAGGCCCACGAGCTTGGCGCCATGCACCTCGCCCACGCCGCCGCCCATGAATTCGCCCTCCTGCGCGGCCACGAACACCGTGCGCCCGCCCAGCAGGCCCCGGCCGATGGCCACGCCGTCGTCAAAGGCGCTGGGCACGCCCAGCTGTGCCAGATGCGGGCTGGTCAGACGCTCGGAGGGCGGCAGCCATTCATGGAAGCTGCCGGCATCCAGCAGCTTCGCCAGGCGCTCGCGCGCCGTGCATTCCGCGTAGCTGATCATGGCTGGCCTCCCTGCAGTTCGGCCAGGGCCTGGTCCAGCCGCAGGCTGACCACGGCCGGCGTGGCCCCCATGTCGTTGATGGACACGCGCACGCCGCCCACGGGGTGGCGCTCGCGGAAATCCTCCACCACGGCCTGCCAGATGGCGCCGAAGCCGTGTGCCGAGGTCTGCACCTGCACTTCGCAGCCATCGCCGCCCGTGCTCTCCAGCATCACCTCCAGGTTGCCCGAGCCGACCACGCCGACCAGGACGGGGGCAAAGGCGCCGGCCGGCCGGCCGCCTGCGAAGCAATAGCTCAGGGACTCCAGCCCTGCGGGTATCTCGCTCATATCGTCTCTCCTACCAGTTCCTGAATCGGCGGGGAGGCTGGTACAGCCCGCCCGAGGCCTGGGCCAGATCGCGCATGCTGCGCGCGGCCAGCAGATTGCGCGTGGCCTGGCGCGGGTCGATGCCCAGGTCCTGGGGACGGCGGATCACCCCGCGGTCACGCAGGTTCTCCACCATGCGACGGTCGCGCGCCAGACCCACGGCCGTGTAGCCGGCCACGCCGCGGATGGCCTGCTCGCGCTCTTCGTCGCTGCGGCACAGCAGCAGGTTGGCAATGCCTTCCTCCGTCAGGATGTGGGTCACGTCCTCGCCGTAGATCATGATGGGCGGCAGGTCCATGCCGGCCTGCTCCTGCAGCGTCCAGGCGTCGAGCCGCTCCACGAAGGCGGGCTGCATGTGCTCGCGGAAGGTCTCCACCATCTGCACCACCAGCTTTTGCCCGCGCGGCGTGCCTGCCGCGCCGCTGCGGCCCGCCCGCGCCTCGCGCCCGGCCTTGAGCCAGGCGGCGCTGGCATGGCGCCGGCCGCGCGCGTCCGCGCCCATGTTGGGGGCGCCCCCGAAGCCGGCAATGCGCCCCAGCGTCGCGGTGGAGCTGTTGCCGTCCAGGTCGATCTGCAGCGTCGAGCCGATGAACAGGTCGCAGGCATAGTGGCCCGCCGCCTGGCAGAAGGCGCGGTTGCTGCGCAGGCTGCCGTCGGCGCCGGTGAAGAACACGTCCGAGCGCGCCCGGATGTAGTCCTCCATGCCCAGCTCGGAGCCGAACGAATGGATGGACTCCACCCAGCCGGCCTCGATGGCCGGTATCAGCGCCGGATGCGGATTCAGCGCCCAGTGCCGCGCAATGCGGCCCTTCAGCCCCAGCGATTCGCCATAGGTCGGCAGCAGCAGCTCGATGGCCGCCGTGTCGAAGCCGATGCCATGGTTCAGGCGCTGGACCTCGTACTCGGCGTAGATGCCCTTGATGGCCATCATGGCCATCAGCACCTGGATTTCGCTGATCTGGGCCGGGTCGCGCGTGAACAGCGGCTCGATGACGTTGGGCCGGGGCGCCTGCACGACGAAATGCACCCAGTCCGAGGGAATGTCCACGCGCGGCAGCGCCGTGGTGGTGCCATCCACCATCTCGTTGACCTGGGCGATGACGATGCCGCCGGAAAAGGCCGTGGCCTCGACGATGGCCGGCGTGTCCTCGGTGTTGGGGCCGGTATACAGGTTGCCCTGGGCATCGGCCGCGTGGGCCGCCACCAGGGCCACCTTGGGCGTCAGGTCCACGAAGTAGCGCGCGAACAGCTCCAGGTAGGTGTGGATGGCCCCGATCTCCAGCTGCCGGGCCGAGACCAGCTTGGCCAGCCGCGCCCCTTGCGGGCCGGAGAAGCTGAAGTCCAGCCGCCGCGCGATACCGTTTTCAAACACATCCAGGTGCTCCGGCAGCGCCAGCACCGACTGCACCATGTGCAGGTCGTGCACCTGCTGCGGATCGAGCTGGACCAGGGCGCGGGCCAGGAAGTCGGCCTGCTTCTGGTTGTTGCCTTCGAGGCAGACGCGGTCGCCGGGCGCCAGCACGGCGTGCAGCAGCTCGGTGATGGCGCCGGCATCGACGCGCTTGCCGGCCAGGCGCGGCCCGAGGGCGGCCCGGGCGCGCGCCAGCCTGGCGGCGCGCTCCCCGGCTTTGAGGTTCCAGGAGGGGTCAGTCATGGGGTATCAGGGGTTGGCGTGACATGGAGGGGCAGGGGGCGGGCGTCCCGTCGAAGTGCCTGGCTAGAGGACCACGAACAGCAGCCACACGAGCAGCGGCGCCACCAGGGTGACAAGGCCGCCGTAGACCATCAGCTGGCGGAAGAAGCGGTCGCGGTCCACGCCCTTGGCATTGGCCAGGACGAGGGCGCCGTTGGTCGAGAAGGGGCTGACATCCACGATGGTCGAGGACACGGCCATGGCCGCGATGAAGCCGACGGCGCTCACATCGGAGCCGCCCTGCAGGAAGGGCACGGCCAGCGGAATCAGCGAGCCCAGCACCGCCGTCGAGGAGGCGAAGGCCGACACCACGGCGCCCACGAAGCACAGCAGCAAGGCCGCCACCAGGGGCGAGGTCAGCTGCGCCACGCTGTGGCCGACGAAGTCGATGGTGCCCATCTTGTCCATCACGCCCACATAGGTGCTGACACCCACGATGAGCATGATCTCGGGCCAGGACACCTGGCCCAGCGCGCGCTTTTGCAGGTTGGGCGCCATCAGCGTCAGCACCAGGCCGATGGTGATGGAGACAAAGCCGATGTCCTGCTTGAAGAACAGGGTGAGGACCGCGAGCGCCAGCAGGCCGACCACGGTGGCCACCTGGTAGCTGCGCGATTGCGGGGCGGCGTCCTGTTCAGGGGCGGCGCGCATCAGCGAGTCGCTGGAGCGTGCAGCCGTGTTGCGCTCCTCGGACAGGGCCTCGCCTTCGGCGTCGCCATACACCTGGGCGCCGCCCTGGGCATGCGAGACGCGCGGCGTGGCGGGCACGCTGCCATTGGCATCGGCCTTCATGCGCATCAGCCGGGCGCCGCCCATTAGGAAGAACAGCAGCACGGCCACGGCCAGGTTGACCCCCATGCTGGCCAGCATGGTGGCCATCTCGTTGAGCGGCAGGCCCGCCTTGGCCACGATCTTGTTGGTGATGCCGCCGTAGATGCTGATGGGCGAGAAGCCGCCGCCCTGCGCGCCATGGATCACCAGCAGACCCATCATCAGCGGATTGATGCCGTACTTGGCGGCAAAGCCCAGGGCAATGGGCGCGATGATGGCCACGGCCGCAGGGCTGACGGCGCCCACCGCCGTCAGCAGGGCCGCAATGAAGAACATGATCCACGGTATGGCGGCAATGCGCCCGCGCACGGCGCGCACCGCCATGCGGACCAGCCAGTCGATGGTTCCGTTGTTCTGCGCCAGCGCGAACAGGTAGGTGATGCCCGCCAGCGTCAGAAACAGGTCGGCGGGAAAGCCGCCAATGATGGCCTTGGTCCCCATGCCGGCCACCAGGGTGCCGACCAGGAAGGCCCCGACAAAGGCCAGCAGGCCCATGTTGATGGGCAGTGCCGTCGCCAGGACGAACATGCCTATCAACGCGCCAATCGATATCCAATGGGAATTCATGCGATGTCTCCGGTTTTTTATGCGCCTGCAATACGTGTGCATGCTGGTATGCACGGTACGCGGCGGCCCGGAGCGCATCAATAAAGCGCGAGCGCCAACAATTACGCAGAGAGAAACAATGAAGGGTTAACCCGGCGAAGCGGGGCTGTCGCCCCCGGCATGCCGGGTCAGCCGAGCTGCCCGTCCGCGAGGCGGCACACGCTGAGCAGGGCCAGCAGGTTGGGGTCGCGTTCGCGGGAGCGCAAAAAGGTCAGCACGATGGTCTGGCGCATCAGGTACCTGGCCTGCAGCGGTATCAGCTGCACCTTCTGCGGCATCACGCCGCGCACCCGCCCGGGCAGCAGCGTGTAGCCGACGCCGCCGCTGACCAGGTTCATCAGCGAGAAGATGTCATCCGTCTTCATCACCACGTTGGGCGTGAAGCCGGCCACCCGGAAGGACTCGATGAAGCCGCCATAGGTCGCAAAGCCTTCGCCCAGGCTCACGAAGTTCTCGCGCGCCATGGCGCCCAGATCGACCTCGGCCAGATGCGCATAGGGCGAGCCCACGGGCGCGGCAAAGAAAATGTCGTCCTCGAACAGCAGCTGCGTCTGCATGTCGGCGGCGTTGTCCGGCATGGCCATCAGCGCCGCGTCCAGCGTTCCGTTGCGCAGCCGCTCCAGCAGGCCGGCGTTCGAGCCCAGCACCAGTTCGGTCTGCAGATCGGGGCGGCGCAGCTTCAGCGCCATCACCAGCGCCGGCACGGTGCGGTTGGTCAGGGAGTACAGCGAGCCGATGCGGATGCGGTCCGCCGAGTAGCCTGCCACCTCGCGCGTGGCGCGTATGCCCTCGGACATGGTGGCCAGCACCTCCCTGGCGACATCGGCCAGGGTCTGCGCTGCCTCGGTGGGCTTGAGGTTGCGCCCCTCGTGCCGGAACAGGGCGCAGCGCATGCCCGCCTCCAGCGCATGCAGGGCGCGGTGCACGCTGACCGAGCTGGTCTCCAGCCGTTCCGCCGTCTTGGCAAGATTGCCTGTCTCCAGGAAGGCGAGCAGCACCTCCAGTCTGCGGAAGGTTATTTCGTCATCGATTCTCAGGCTCATGGCAACGTCACGCTCTCATCGTGGGGGACGGGCGGATTGTGGCGTTGATCGCGTTGCATGCACAGACTCCGGTCTGTGCGGGGGCCGGGGCCCCGGGCGGCTCACGATGCGGATTGGCTGCGCTGGATGCTGCGGATGTCGAAGGCGCCGCCGGTCTGGGCCTGGTCGCTGGTGGTGACGGCCCGCTTGCCGAGCAGGGGGAAGACCAGCTCGGCAAAGCGGATGGATTCCTCCAGGTGCGGGTAGCCCGAGAGCACGAAGCTGTCCGCACCCAGCGCGGCGTATTCGCGCAGGCGCTCGGCCACGGTGGCGGCATCGCCGACCAGGGCCGTGCCCGCGCCGCCGCGCACCAGGCCCACGCCGGCCCAGAGGTTGGGCGCCACCTCCAGCCGGTCGCGACGCCCGCCGTGCAGCGCGGCCATGCGCGACTGGCCCACGGAGTCCATGCGCGCATAGCCGGCCTGGGCGCGGGCGATGTCCTCGTCGGTGAGCTTGCTGATCAGGCGCTCGGCATCGGCCCAGGCCTCCTCATTGGTCTCGCGCACGATGACGTGCAGCCGCACGCCCAGGCGGACCTGGCGGCCCTGCTGCGCGGCGCGGCGGCGGATGTCGGCGAACTTTTCGGCCACGGCGGCGGGGGGCTCGCCCCAGGTGAGGTAGGCGTCCACCTGGCGTGCGGCCAGGTCGTGGGCGGCGTCCGAGGAGCCGCCGAAGTACAGCGGCGGATGCGGCTTTTGCACCGGGGGAAAGAAGTTGCGGCCCTGCTTGACCTTGAAGTATTTGCCGTCGAAATCCACGGCCTCGCCGGCCAGCAGGCGGCGCCAGATGGTGAGGAACTCATCGGCATAGGCATAGCGTTCGTCGTGGGCCAGGAAGATGCCGTCGGCCTCCAGCTCGGTGGCATCGCCCCCTGGCACCACGTTGAGCAGCAGGCGCCCGCCCAGGGCCTGGTCCAGCGTGGCGGCCTGGCGCGCGCTGGAGACGGGCGCGCCCAGCGAGGTGCGCAGGGCCACCAGCAGCTTGATGCGCTGCGTGACGGGCACCAGGCTGGAGGCGACCACCCAGGGGTCCAGGCAGGAGCTGCCGGTGGGGATCAGCAGGCCGTCGTAGCCCAGCTCCTCGGCCGTGACGGCGATCTGGCGCATGTAGGCGTTGGTGGGTGCGCGGCCGAAGTCGGAGGTGCCGAGGTAGCGCGTGTCGCCCGAGGTGGGCAGGAACCAGAAGATGTCTGGCGATGCGTGGGGGTCTTGGCTCATGGGATCTCCGGGGACGATGGAAAAGACGGTGGCGCGGCCTCGCCCGGCACCTGGCCCAGGCGCTGCAGCCGCGCGCGCACCACGCTGCGGCTGATGCCCAGCTGGCGCGCGGTCTGCACCTGGTTGCCGCGGTTGCGCTGCCAGGCCTTGAGCAGCAGGGCGCCCAGCACGTGCTGCTCCAGGCCTTCGGCATGCACGTCGCACAGGCTGTCCAGCGCTTCGCCCAGGGCCAGTTCGGCGGCGGCGGCCTGGGCGCCGTGTTCGGCCTCGCGTGTGGGGACGGGATCGGGCTCGCCCTGGCTGCTGGCGATGTGCAGGTCGCCAGCGCCGATGTGCATGCCCTGGGTCAGCAGCAGGCTGCGGTGGATGACGTTCTCCAGCTCGCGGCTGTTGCCGGGCCAGTCGTGCTCCAGCAGCTTGCGCTGCGCGTCCTGGCTCAGTGCCATGGGCGCGTAGCGCATGCGCTGGCAGTAGCTCGCGATGAAGTGGCGCGCAAGCGGCAGGATGTCGGCCGGGCGCTGGCGCAGCGGCAGCACGGTGAGGGTGACGACATCGAGCAGGTAGTACAGGTCTTCGCGAAAGCGCCGCGCCGCCACCTTGGTGTGCAGCGGCGCGCTGCTGGCCGCGAGCACGCGCACATCGGCCGGCGTGCGCTGGCTGGCGCCGATGCGGGTGACCGCCTTGTCCTGCAGCACGCGCACCAGCTTGCTCTGGATGTGCAGGGGCAGGTCGTCGATCTCGTCCAGCAGCAGGGTGCCGCCGTGGGCGTCCTCGAAGCGGCCGGGCAGGTTGCCGAAGGCACCCGTCAGCGCACCGCTTTCATGGCCGAAGAGCTCGGCGTTGATCAGGGCCTCGGACAGCGCGCCGCAGTTGACGGCGACAAAGGGGCCGTGGCGGCGCGGGCTCAGGCGGTGGATGTGGCGGGCCACCATTTCCTTGTCGGCGCCGCTGTCGCCCAGGATGAGGACGCCGGCCTCGCTGGCGGCCACCTGTCCCATGGTCTTGAGCAGGGCCTGCGAGGCCGGGTCTTGCAGTATCCACGGCGCGGGCGCGGCGCCGTCATCGTGCGCGGCAGAGGATTCGGGCGCAGGCACGGGTGCAGGTACGGGCGCAGGTGTTGCCGAGGACTTGCCGGGCGGCCAGGTGGGCAGACGGGTGTTCATGGCGCGGCGTCACGAGTAGAAGCTGGGCTGCGGATGGGTTCCGTTGAGCACCCAGTCGCCCAACTCCTGCAGCTTGTAGTGCAGCGGGTCGTGCAGCGTCTGCGTGCGCAGGTTGCGCCAGAAGCGGTCAAAGCGCAGCGCCGCGTGCGTGGCGCGCGCGCCCGTGGCCTCGAAGATGCGGCTGGACAGGTCCAGCCCCGAGCGCGTGGTGGCAATCTTGGCGGCCGTCACGGCCACGGCGACTTCGCCGCGCTCGTGGGCGGTCAGCGCCGGGCCACGGCGCCAGGCGGCGTCAAAGCGCTGCGCGGCCTGCAGGGTCAGCAGGCGCGCGCCTTCCAGCGCGGCCCACAGCTCGCCATACAGCGCCTGGATGTGGGGGTCTGCGCCGGCCGCATCGGCAGGGGACTTGAACCAGGGCCGCGCCTCGTTCAGCGTGTAGCCGCGCGCCTGCTCCAGCGCACCCTGGGCAATGCCCAGGAACAGATGGGCCAGGATGAGCTGGGCCAGCAGCGGGCGCAGCGCGGCATGCGGCGTGGACAGCGGGCCGGGGTCCAGCAGCAGCTCGGCCGCCTCCACGCGCACGCGCTCGAACAGGGCCGAGCCGCTGTCGGTCTGGCGCTGGCCCATGTTGTCCCAGTCGCGCAGCAAGGTGATGCCCGTGCGCTCCGTGGGCACCACGCCGATCAGCAGCTGGCCGCTGTCGGCATCGATGGCCGAGGCCACCAGCATCTGCGAGTCCAGCGCGCCCGAGGTAAAGCTTTTCTTGCCCGAGAACTCCCAGTGGCCGGGCTGGCGCGTGGCCGTGGTGCGGCGGTCCAGAGGGTTCAGCGTATTGCCCCAGAACCAGCGGTGGCGTGCCGTCTGCAGCAGCCAGGGCCGCCATTGGGCGGGCTGGCCGAACAGCTGCACGGTGGCCAGGTGCAGGTGCTGGAAGCCGTAGACATGGGCCAGCGAGCCGTCTGCCGTGGCCAGGATGCGCACCGTCTCCAGCGTCTGCACCCAGTCCGCGCCCAGGCCGCCCAGCTCGCGCGGAATGCTCAGTGCCAACAGGCCGCTGGCGCGCAGCGCATCGCGCTCGGCCTTGGGCGTGCCGCCTGCGGCATCGCGCCGGGCCGCCGTGGCGGCAAGGCGCTGCGCCAGATCCTGCGCAGTGGCTATCGGGTCCGCAGGGACGGCCTCTGCCTGGCTCACGCGGGCTGCCCGGCCAGGGCCAGGTCGGCGGCTTCGGGAACGGGCGGCTGTGCCTCGGCCTCGGCCTGGGTTTGGGCCTGCACCAGCTGCTGCAGCGCACCGCGCAGCACCGGCGCCGACAGCTGAACGGTCAGCTCGATGCGCTGGCGCAGCGATTCGCTGTGGACCTGGCCGTCCTGGATGTCCTCGGGCGTGGAGTACACGCCAATGGGCAGGGTGAGTGCCGAGAAAAAGCCGAACAGCGGGCGCAGCTGGTGGTCCAGGATGAGGGCGTGGCGCGGGCTGCCGCCGGTGGCGGCCAGCAGCACGGGCGTGCCCTGCAGCGCGTCCAGGTCGATGAGGTCGAACAGGTGCTTGAGCAGGCCCGGCAGGCTGGCGCGGAAGACCGGGGCGCCGACGATGAGGAAGTCGGCCTGCTCGATGGCTTCGATGGCCTGCAGCGTGGCCGGCGGCAGGTCGTTCTTGGACAGGGCCGCGCCCAGGTGGGGCTGCAGGTCCAGCAGGTCGATGACCTGTGCCTGCAGCGGCAGCTCCTGGCCCAGGCGGGCATGCAGGGCGTCCAGCAGGACGCGGGTGCGGGAGGGGCGGCTCAGGCTGCCATTGACGATGACAGTCTTCAGCGATCGGCTCATGGAAACTCCTTGGCGTGGGTTCCAGGAGGCAGCGCGGCATGCGGTTTGCGAAGACTGCCAGCCCGGATGAGGTGGGATGGATGCCTTCATTACAGGGCCGAACGCCGGTATGGCGAAAGAAACTTAACGCATTTGCTTATCGGTTTGGGTGCCTTGGCAAGTGCTTGTTTCTGAAAGGAATTTTGTGGCGCATGGCATGTGCTAATGCGTTCTGGCGATATGCACACGGCCGCTGCGCCCGTCCCTGCGCAGCGCGGCCGCGCAAGGGCCTTCAGCCCGCCACTCCCGCCACTCCCACGTGCCAGTAGTAGATGGGGTCGGCGCCGTTGAGCAGGATGTCGCCCGCCGAGCGGGCCTTGTACAGCACGGGGTTGTGCGAGGCCAGGGTGCGCGCATTGCGCCAGTGGCGGTCCAGTGCCAGGTCTTCGGACAGGGCGCTGGAGCCGCCCACCTCGAACAGCCGCGCGGCCGCCTGCAGCACGGGATCGACCACGGCCACCTGGGCCTGGGCCGTGCGCAGCTCCAGGGCATGCAGCTGCTGCAGCGGCACCTCGCGCCCGGCCTCGCGCTCGCGCGCGATGCGGCCCAGCTCGGCGGCCACGTCGGCCACGGCAAGTCCTGCGATGTAGGCCGTGCCGGCCAGCTGGCCGACGATGTGCTGCACCAGCGGATCGTCCTTGGGCAGGGTGGCGCTGCCGTGGCTGAACACGCGGCGGCGCGCCTGCACATAGGCGATGGCATCGCGCTGCAAGGCCCGGGCAATGCCGGCCAGGGTGGCCAGGTGGGCCAGCTGGAAATAGGCCACCAGGGGCGTGGGCTGGGCGCGCGGGAAGCGGATCACGGCGTCGTCGGGCACGCGCACCTGGCTGAGCACGGTGGTGCCCGAGCCGGTCAGGCGCTGGCCAAAGCCGCGCCAGTCATCGAAGCGCTGCACGCCGGCCTCCGAGGTGGGCACGACGGCGTGCACGGTCTGGTCTTCCTTGCCCGGCTCCACCGCGCGCGCCACCACGGTCACCCAGTCGGCATACAGCGTGCCCGTGCTGTAGAACTTGCGCCCGTCCAGCCGCCACCAGCCGGGCTGCGTGTCGGGCACCAGGGTGGTCTGCAGCGTGCCCAGGGTGCCCGTGCCTACCTCGGTGGTGGCATTGCCGAACACGGCGCCGCGCGCGGCCAGCGGCAGCCAGCGAGCCTGGGTGGCGGCATCGCGGTCGATGAGCACGCGGTCCAGAAAGCCGAAGTGCGGGCGCAGGATCTGGGCGACGTTGGAGTCGGCCTCGGCCAGTTCGGTCCACAGCGCGAACAGCTGCTCCACGCTGGCGCCGGCCCCGCCAAGGCGGCGCGGCACGCGCAGCGCGGTGAAGCCGCTGTCACGCAGCCAGGCGATGGGTTCATGGGCCAGGCTGCGCGTGCGTTCGCGCTCGGCCGCACCTTGGGCGATGCGGTCGAACACGGGGCGAAAACGCGCCTGCAGGGATGGCAGCGAGGGCGCGTCTGGATCGGCGGGGCCGTCTGTGGTTGGGCCGGGCTCCGCGTAGGCCGCATGCTCGGTGGCGCAGGGGAGGGTGGTGGTCATGGCTTTGCAAATTCAAAGGCCCGCCAACCCGGCCTGCCTGCAAGGCAGGGCCGGGCCACGGGCCGGTGGGGGAGGGTGGCTAAGGACTTCAACGCCGCCAGCGCGCGGCGGCGTGGCTGGCGGGCAGGCGGTCGCCCTGGCCGAACAGGCGCTGGCGCAGCGTGGCGTCCTCGCCGTAGCTGGTGCGGTAGCGGCCCCGGTTCTGCAGCTCGGGCACGACCAGGCGGGCGAAGTCTTCCCAGGTCTCGGGCGCGACGATGCGCGTCAGGTTGAAGCCGTCGATCTCGCCCACGTCGATCCAGCGCTCCAGCTCGTCGGCCACCTGGGACGGGTCGCCCACGATGGTGGCGTAGCGGCTGCCCAGCGTGAACTGCTCCAGCAGCTTGCGCCGCGTGGTCCAGCCCTGCTTCTGCGCGGCCTGGGCCGCCGACTGGATGGCGTTGGTGTTGCCGAAGGAGATGGGGTCGTCCAGCCCGTACTGCGCAAAGTCCACGCCGGTGCTGGCGGCAAAGTGGGCCAGCCCGCTTTCCGCGCTGGCGTGGGCCAGGTAGTCGGCGTATTTCTCGCGGGCCTCGGCCTCGGTGCGGCCGGGCACCACGGCCACGCCGGCGTAGATCTTGATGTCCTCGGGGCGCCGGCCCGCGTCCACGGCGGCCTGGCGCAGCTGGCGCGAGGCCTCGCGCGCGGCCTCGGGCGTGCGCGCGCCGATGAAGATGCCCTCGGCATGCCGGCCCGCAAAGCGCAGCCCGCGCGGCGAGGTGCCGGCCTGGAACAGCACGGGCGTGCGCTGGGGCGAAGGCGCGCTCATGTGGATGGCGTTGGCGCGGTAGAACGGCCCCTCGTGCACCACAGGGTGCACCTTGCCGGGCAGGGCGTGGATGCGCCGCGCCTTGTCGGCGATCACGGCGCCCTCTTCCCAGCTGCCTTCCCAGAGCTTGTAGGAAAGCTCCAGGAAGTCGTCGGCCCGGTCGTAGCGGCTGTCGTGCTCGGCCAGGCCGTCCTGGCCCAGTCCGCGCGCGCCGCTGTCCACATAGCCGGTGACGATGTTCCAGCCGATGCGGCCATTGGTCAGCTGGTCCAGCGTGGTCACGTCGCGCGCGAAGGTATAGGGCTGGTGCGCGCCCACGGTGGCCGTGAGGCCGAAGCCGATGTGCCGCGTCACCGCCGCCATGGCCGAGACCAGCAGCCAGGGGTTGTTGACGGGCAACTGTATGCCTTCGCGCAGGGTCAGGTCCACGCCGCCCTGGTAGACGTCGTAGTAGCCGACCACGTCGGCGATGAAGATGCCGTCGAACAGGCCTTCCTCCAGCACCCTGGCGATGTGGGTCCAGTAGGCCAGCGTGCCGTACTCGGTGGAGCGGTCGCGCGGGTGGGTCCACAGCCCGTGGTGTATGTGGCCCACGCAGTTCATGTTGAAGGCGTTGACGTGGATGTGGCGCTTGGCTTGCGTCATGGGGCGGGTCCTGCAGTCCGTTGCGTCAGTTCTTCAACCAGGCCAGGCGGTAGAGCTTCTGGTCGTTCAGGTAGAAGGCGTGGATGGTCTTGCGCACCACGTCGGAGTTTTTGTAGATGTCCAGGAAGCGGGCGATGCGCGGGTCTGCCGCGCGGTCGCTGCGGGCCACGAACTGGATGGCCCAGGAGTCGTCCTCGTAGCTGGTGTAGGCCAGGCCCTTGCTGGCATCGAAGGCCTTGGAGGCGATGATGAAGTACGGAAAGCCCTGGGCCAGGTCCACGTCGGGCGTGGTGCGCGCCAGCTGCGGGCCCTCGATCTCCACGAACTGCAGCTTCCTGGGGTTGGAGACGATGTCCGCCTGGGTGCCCAGCAGCCCGGTGTCGGGGCGCAGCGTGATCAGGCCTGCGTGCTGCAGCAGGCGCAGGCCGCGGCCCACGTTGACGGGGTCGCTGGCAATGGCCACCTTGGCGCCCGTGGGCAGGTCGGCCAGGGATTTGTGGCGCGTGGAGTACAGGCCCAGGTAGGACAGGATGCCCGCCTGCACGCTGGTGAACTTGAAGCCCTTGCTGCGCGCTGCATTGGCCAGGTAGTTGCTGTTCTGGTAGTAGTTGAGGTCGATGTCGCCCGCGTCCAGCGCCACGTTGGGCGTGGCCCAGTCGGTGAATTCCACCACCTGCACGTCCAGGCCCTGCTTCTTGGCTTCCTTGGCGGCGGCTTCCACCGAGTCCGCGAAGATGCCCGGCACCACGCCGATCTTCAGGGGCGCGGCCAGGGCGCTGCCCGCGAGCAGGGCAGCGCCCAGGAAGGCGGCCAGCCGGGGCCAGAGGGTGGGGGAGGTCGTTGTCATCATTGCATTCCTGTGTCGTTGATAAAGGTCAGAGCGCGCCATGGCGCGGCGGGCGTATGCCGTTGAGCACGTAGTTGCCCACGGCGTGGTATTTCCAGCGCACGGGGTCGTGCAGGGTGTGGGTGCGCGCGTTGCGCCAGAAGCGGTCCAGGCCCTGTCCCGCCAGGGTGGAGGCCGTGCCCGCCAGCTCGAACAGCTTGCTGCCCGCCAGCAGGCTGGCGCTGGTGCTCAGCGCCTTGGCCTGGGCCACGGCCACCGAGGCGGCGGCCACGCTGTCGTCCGTGGGCGCGCGCTGGGCGGCGTCCACGGCCAGGGCCGCGCGGGCCACCAGGGCATCGGCGGCGCGCAGGCGCACGTGGACATTGCCCAGTTGCTGCAGCAGCAGCGGGTCCTGCGTGGCGCTGGCCACGCCCGCGTCCACCCAGGGCCGCGCATGCTCGCGGATGAAGGGCAGGGCGGCCTGCAGCGCGCCGTGGCCAATGCCCGCGTCCAGGGCGGCATGGATGATCTGGGCGAAGGGGCCGATGGTGGTGGGCCGCTCGAAGGAACTGGTGAAGGGCACCACCCATTCGGGCTCCACGCGCACGCGGTCGAACTGCACCGAGCCGCTGCCCGTCACGCGCTGGCCGAAGCCATCCCAGTCGTCGGTGACGGTGACGCCGGCCGCATCGCGCGGGATGAAGACCAGATACATGCGTTCGCCTTGCCCCGGCGCCTCTTCCTGGGCGCTGACCAGGGTGGGAATCCAGTGCGCGAACAGGGCGCCCGTGCAATAGAACTTGCGCCCCTGCACGAACCAGCCGCCGCTCTCGCGCAGCAGCCGGGTGCGGCGCTGGAAGTCGCGGTGGCCGATCTCGGCCAGCGCATTGCCCAGGCGTTCGCCGCGCAGCACACGGTCATAGAAGAAGGCCTTTTGCGCGGGCGATCCGCCCACGCGCAGCACTTCCAGCGAGTAGTAGTGGTTCTGCGGAATGTGGCCGAAGTTGCCATCGGCCGCCGCAATCAGGGCAATGGCCCGCGTCAGCGTGGCCGTGGACACGCCCGCGCCGCCGTACTCCCGGGGAATGGTGATGCCCCACAGGCCGCTCTGGCTGAACTGCTCCACCTCCTGCCAGGGCAGCAGGCGGTCGCGGTCGCGCGCCAGCGCGCCGGGGGCGATGAGGGCGGCAAAACTGCGGGCCGCCTCCAGGGCCTCGGCCTCGCTGCCGATGATGTGGGCGGGCCGGGCTGGAGGCGCGGCGGGAGCGGGCTGGCTGCCCGGCGTGGAGGCCAGGGCCTGCAGCTCTTGGGACGATGTCTGTGTCATGGCGGTCAGTTCCACTGGTGGCGGCGCGGCAGGGTGCCGTTGAGCAGGTAGTTGCCCAGCAGGTGGTATTTCCAGCGCACGGGGTCGTGCAGCGTGTGCACGCGGGCGTTGCGCCAGTGGCGGTCCAGGCGGTGGGCAGCGCGGCTGGCCGAGGAGCCGGCCAGCGCGAACAGGTGCTCGCCGGCCTGCAGCGCGGCCTCGGTGGTGAGGATCTTGGCCTCGGCCACGGCCACCGAGGCCTGGGCGCTGGCCTGCTCGTCCACCGCGCCATCCGCCGCTGCAGCCAGCGCATCCAGCGTGCGCGCGGCCTCCAGCAGCACGGCATGGGCCGCGTCCACCTCGATCTGCAGCTGGCCGACCTCGTGGATGAGGTGGGGATCGTCGCTGGCGCGCGCCACGCCGGAGTCCATCCAGGGCCGGCTCTTGTCGCGCACGAAGTCCACCGCGTCGCGCAGCGCGCCCTGGGCAATGCCCGCGTCGATGGAGGCCTGGATCAGCTGCGACACCGGGCCGGACAGCGAGGGCGTGGCCTCGAACTGCCAGGCAGGCACCACGTCTTCGGGCTGTACCTGCACCTGGTCCAGCTGCACGCTGCCGCTGGCCGTGGTGCGCTGGCCGAAGGAGTCCCAGTCGTCGAACACGGTCACGCCCGGCGCATCGCGCCGCACCCAGACCTGCACGATGCGGCCCTCCTCGTCCTGGGCGCGAAACGGCACCCAGTGCGCGAAGGCCGAGCCCGTGGAGTAAAAGCGCGTGCCGCTGACGCGCAGGCCGCCATCGGCATCGCGCGACAGGCGCGCCGTGGCCTCCAGCACATGGGCGGCGCGGCCCTTGCGCTCCGGCCCGGCATTGCCCAGGCGGTGGCCGGCCAGCACGTCGGCGAACCAGCGGCGCTTCTGGGGCTCGCTGCCCATGTCCCGCAGGTTCTGCAGCACGGCGAAATGGTTCTGCGGAATCTGGCCCAGCGAAGGGTCGGCCGCGCACAGCGTGACGAAGACCTGGGCCAGCGTCTCGTAGGAAGCGCCCAGGCCGCCGTAGGCGCGGGGCACGGTGATGGCGCCCAGCCCGCTGGCCGTGTGGCGCTCGATTTCCTGCCAGGGCAGGCGCCGCTCGTGGTCGCGGGCGGCTGCGTCCACGCGCCATTCATCGGCCAGCGCCTGGGCGGCCTGCAGGGCCTCGGCCTCGCTGGTGATGCGGTGCGGGGTGGAGGGCGGCAGGGGCAGGCGCCGCAGCGCCCCGCCCGGGGTGTGGTGTGTGTTGCCGGGCAAGGCTGCGCCCAGGGCATCCGGTGTGGTCATTCCGTGCCTCGTTGCTGAGTCGGTGGGGAGAGGGCCGCCAGGCGGCGGCCCCGGAGGGAAAGGCGGGGTGCCTGTTTTCAGCGTCAGCGGCTGCGCAGCCGGCGCACGTAGCGGTCGCCCAGGACCTGGACCACGGTGACCAGCGCGATCAGCACGGCAATCACCAGCAGCATCACCTGGGTGTCGAAGCGCTGGTAGCCGTAGCGGATGGCCAGGTCGCCCAGGCCGCCCGCGCCCACGGCGCCGGCCATGGCCGAGGAGCTGATCAGCGCCACCAGGGTGATGGTGAAGCCGCCCACGATGCCGGGCAGGGCCTCGGGCAGGTAGACGTGGCGCACGATGTCCCACTTGCGGCAGCCCATGGCCTGGGCGGCTTCGATGAGGCCGGGATCGACCTCGCGCAGGCTGACCTCGACGATGCGCGCGAAGAACGGCGTGGCGCTGATGGCCAGCGGCACGATGGCCGCCCACACGCCGATGGTGGTGCCCGTCACCAGCCGCGTGAACGGGATCAGCGCCACCAGCAGCACGATGAAGGGCGTGGCGCGGAAGCCGTTGATCACGCTGCCCAGCGCGCGGTGCGTGCGCGGCGAGGCCAGGAAGCCGCCGGGCGCGGTGACGATGAGCAGCACCGCCAGCGGAATGCCCGCCGCCAGCGCGATGCCGCCCGAGACGCCGACCATCATCAGCGTGTCGGCCAGCGCGTTGCCGTAGCGCTCAATGGGAATGGACAGATTCAGCGACATATCCGAGATCCTTGATGTCATGCGCAATGGCCGCCGGGCCCTGCGTCAATGTGTGCCAGTCATGCGCGGCCGTGCTGCCGCCCAGCGCGATCAGCAGCTGCCCCTGGGCATGGCCCTGGATGCGGTCCACGCCGCCATGCAGCAGGCGCACCCGGCCGCCCAGGGCCTGGGCGATGCGCGGGAAGTCGGGCTCCAGCCCGTCCTCGCCGCGGTAGGTCAGCTGCAGGATGCGTTCGTGGCGGCCTGCGGGCGCGTCGGGCAGCAGGCGCTGGCGCAGGTCGTCGGGCAGGCCGTGCTGCAGCGGTGCCAGCAGGGCGCGCGTGGCCGGGTGCTGCGGGTTGCCGAAGACCTTCCAGACCTCGCCCAGCTCGGCGATGCGGCCCTGCTCCAGCACCAGCACGCGGTCGGCGATCTCGCGGATCACGCTCATCTCGTGCGTGATCAGGATGATGGTGATGCCCAGCTTGCGGTTGATGGTGCGCAGCAGCTCCAGGATGGACTGCGTGGTCTCGGGGTCCAGGGCCGAGGTGGCCTCGTCGCACAGCAGGATCTCGGGGTCGGTGGCCAGGGCGCGGGCAATGCCCACGCGCTGCTTTTGCCCGCCAGACAGCCGGCTCGGATAGGTGCCAGCCTTCTCCTGCAGGCCCACCAGGGCCAGCAGCTCATTGACCCGCGCATTGATGCGTGCGCGCGGCAGGCCCGCCACCTGCAGGGGCAGGGCCACGTTGTCATGCACCGTCTTGGCCGACAGCAGGTTGAAGTGCTGGAAGATCATGCCGATGCGCCGGCGCAGCTGCACCAGCTGCGCCTCGTCCAGCGTGCCGATGTCCACGCCGTCGACCCGCACCTGGCCGCTGCTGGGCTGCTCCAGCCGGTTGATGGTGCGCAGCAGGCTGGACTTGCCCGCGCCGCTGCGCCCGATGATGCCGAAGATGCTGCCCGGCGCGATCTCCAGGCTGATCGCGTCCAGCGCCTGTACGGGTCCTGCCGAAGACTGGTAGGTCTTGGCCACGCCGCTGAAGGCCACGGCGCCGGGTCCACGGATGGATTCCCGCGCGGTGCCGGCCGCTGCCGATGAGCGCCTGCCCGCCTCATGGGCCGGCCTGTCCGCCTCGTGGGCCGGCCTGTCCGCCAGGGGCTGCCTGGCTGCAATGCTGGTTGACATGGCTGAAGTCCTCCCCGTGCCGCTCAGGGCTTGACCCAGGCCAGGTTGTACAGGCGCTTGTCGTTGGAGAAGGCGCGCTGGGCCTCTGCCTTCACCGCATCGGAGTTCTGGTAGATGCGGATGAACTTCTGCACCACGGGGTCCTGCGTGCGGTTGGCCTTGACCACGAACTGGATGGAAAAGCGCGCATCCTCGATGCCCGAATATGCAAGCCCGCTGGACGGATCGAAGGCCTTGGCCGCCACGATGAAGTGCGGGTAGCCCTGGGCGATGTCCACGTCGCCCGTGATGCGCACCAGCTGCGGCCCCTCGACCTCGACGAAGCTGAGCTTCTTGGGGTTCTCGACGATGTCGTCCAGGCTGCCCAGGTAGCCCACGCCGGGCTTGAGCTTGATCAGCCCCACCTTCTGCAGCAAGAGCAGGCCGCGCCCCTGGTTCACGGGGTCGTTGGCAATGCCCACCTTGCCGCCCTGCGGCACCTGGGCGATGGCCTTGTGCTTGAGCGAGTACAGGCCCACGTTGGCCAGGATGCCCGTGCCCGCGCTGGCCAGCTTGTAGCCGTTCTTCTGGATGGCGTTGTCCAGGAAGGGCTGGTGCTGGAAGTAGTTGATGTCCAGGTCGCCCGAGTCCACGGCCACGTTGGGCGTGGTCCAGTCGGTGAACTCCACCACCTGCACATCGATGCCCTGGGCCTTGGCCTCCCTGGCGGCCACGGCCACCGAGTCGGCGTAGGCGCCGGGCACCACGCCGATGCGCAGCTTGTCGGCAGCGTGGGCGGAGAACAGGGCCAGGGCGGCCAGCGGGGCGATCAGGGCACGGGAAAGCTTCATCGGGATCTCCGGAAAGAAAGGGTTCGAAAAGGCAGGAAGGGGCCGCGTCACGGCTTGCGCCACGGCAGGCTGTACAGCCTGTCGTTGGCGGCGAATGATTTGTGGATCTGCGCCTGCACGGCGCCCGAGGTCTGGTAGATGCGCACGAACTGCGCAATGCGCGGGTCCCGGGCGTTGTCCTGGCGCGAGACGAAGCGGATGGCGTAGTACAGGTCGTCAATGCCCGAATACAGCAGCGCATTGCCGGCCACCTGCGGCCGCCCGGCGTTGACGAAGTGGGCCGGGTAGCCCTGGGCCAGGTCCACATCGTCCAGCGCGCGCACCAGCTGTGGTCCTTCGATCTCGACAAAGCGCAGCTTGCGCGGGTTGGACACGATGTCATCCAGCCCCGCACGCGGGCCCTTGCCCTCGCGCAGCTGGATCAGGCCGGCCTTCTCCAGCAGCAGCAGGCCGCGCCCCTGGTTGACGGGGTCGTTGGCCACGCCGACGCGCGCTCCCTCCTTCAGGTCGGCAAAGCGCTGGGTCTTGAGCGAGTACAGGCCGATGTTGGGCAGCAGGCCCGTGGCCACGCTGGTGAAGGCATAGCCACGCTCGCGGATGGCGTTGTCCAGGAAGGCCTGGTGCTGGAAGTAGTTGAGGTCGATGTCGCCGGCCGCCAGCGCCGTGTTGGGCGTGGTCCAGTCGGTGAACTCGATGACCTGCACGTCCAGCCCCTGGGCGCGCGCCTCCTTGGCGGCGACCTCCACGGAGTCGGCCAGCGAGCCGGGCGTGACGCCTATCTTCAGCGCGGCGGCCGCCGCAAGGCCGGGCAGCGCCAGCGTGGCGGCGAGCGACCAGAGCAATGTGTTTCTGCGCGTGGGCAAGGCGTGGTTCCTCCAGCTCGGCCAGGCCCGGCGCCGGCGCCCACATGGCGCCTGCCGGCATGGCCTCTGAAGGCATTGCAACACCCGGCCCCGGCACGCACCACGACGGAATTCACATTTCCTTATAGCGAGCCATGCGCGGCGCAAGGCATTGATCGCAAAGGAAATTTTGCACAAGCAAGATTGAGCTTATGCCCGCGCGAAATATGGCACCGTGCCGGCTGCGCAGGCTTGCGGCAGCCAGGGCGGCCTGCCGCGCTCCCAGGCTCAAGCGCCCTGTTGCGCCTTCATCCTCGTCCAGGCCTTGAAGAGGATGGACTGCAGGCTGGCGCGCTCGCCCTCGTCCAGGTAGTCGACCAGCGATTCGCACATGCGCCAGAAGGCCGGCAGCGCGCGGGCCAGAACCTCGCGGCCCTGGTCGGTGAGCGCCAGATCGAAGCTGCGGCGGTCTTCCTGGCTGAGGCTGCGCGCCAGCAGCGAGCGCTTTTCCAGCCAGTCCAGCAGGCCCGTCACCGACGAGCGCGTCACGCCGACGTAGCTGGCGATATAGGAGGGCGTGACCACCGTGTCGCCCAGCAGCCCGCGCTCGGCCAAGCCGAAGATCATGAGCACGTCGAGCTTGCTCTCGGACAGGCCGAACGCCTGCAGCGACGCGTTGGCGCGCTGCTCCACATCGTCGGCCAGCCACAGCAGCAGCAGGCCCAGGCCGGCGGCCGGCGTGTCGGTGCCGGGCTGCGCGGTCTCGGCCATCAGGGCCAGGTGCGGGCGCAGCGCTTCGGGGGCGTTGGCGAGGGGGGTGGAATCGGGGGCCGGTGCGGCAGCGGTCTTGCGCGGACTCATGGGGGTGGATGAAAGCGGGTGAAGGCGGGAGAAGAAAGGGCGGTTGATTTTACGGCTTTCATATATTACGCTTTGTGTATAGTACGTTAAGCGTATTATTTGGCGGCACACAAATCTGCAAGGACATCCCATGCCCATCAAAGTTCTGGAACTCCACCATGTCGGATTCGGCGTCAACCACGCCCAGGCCGACGCCATGCTCGACTTCTACCGCGAAGTGCTGAACCTGCCCCAGGACGCCGCGCGCTGGAAGATCCCTGGCATCTACGGCTCCTGGATCAACCTGCCCAACGGCAGCCAGTTGCACATCCTGGGCAGCGAGGGGCCGTCGCGCTATGCGCAGGGCCCGGGCAAGGACCCCGTGTCCAACCACATCGCGCTGGCCGTGGACGACATCCTCGGCGCCGAGCAGGAGCTGCAGGCGCGCGGCGTCGATTACTTCACGCTGGACAACGTGGCATCGCCCAGCCTCAAGCAGCTGTTCCTGCGCGACCCGGCCGGCAACCTGGTGGAACTGCACCAGGCCAATGCGCGCGCCCCGGGCATCGCCCAGGCCGAGCAGGACGCGGCGCGCGCCGGCAACGAGTGACGCGACGCCCTCCCTTTTCCCCTTCCCCTCCGGAATCCCATGTACTTTGAAATGCAATCGCTCAACAGCGAGCAGCGCAGCAACATCCTGCACTCCCTGGTTCTGCCCCGTCCCATCGCCTGGATTAGCTCGGTGGACGGGGACGGCACGGTCAACGTCGCGCCGTTTTCCTTCTTCAACGCCATGTCGGGCGATCCGCCGCTGCTGTGCGTGTGCATCGGCTCGCGCCAGGGCGTGCTCAAGGACACGGCGCGCAACATCGCGGCCACGGGCGAGTTCGTGGTGAACCTGGTGTCCGAGCCGCTGGCGCGCCGCATGGCGGTGACGGCCATAGAGTTCGGCGCGCAGGTGGACGAGTCGGCGCAGGCCGGCCTGGTCCTGGGCGATGCCCGGCGGGTGAAGGCGCCGCGCATCGTGGACAGCCCTGCGTCCTTCGAGTGCCGCGTGCGCCAGATCATCGATATCGACGGCGTGCGCAGCCTGGTGCTGGCCGATGTGCTGGCCGCCCATGTCATGGATGCGGCCGTGGTCGATGGCGAGCTCATGTACTTCGACCCTGCGCCCATGGAGCTGATCGCGCGGCTGCAGAACCCCGGCTGGTATGGCCGCGTGGGCGATGCCTTCCAGATGCCCACGCCTTCGGTGGCGCAGTGGGATGCCATGCAGCGCCAGGGCGTGTCCGACAGCTACCTGGCCTGGGCCGACGATGGCGCCGCCGCGCGCTGACGGGCCGCCCATGCTTGCGCAACACACCATAGACAGCCTGGCGGCCGAGCTGCACGCCAGCGAAAAAAGCCGGGTGCAGGTCCGGCACTTTTCCCGCCGCCACCCGGACATGACGGTGCAGGACGGCTACGCCATCTCGCGCGCCTGGATGCGGCTCAAGCGCGCCGAGGGCCGCACGGTCAGGGGCCACAAGATCGGCCTGACCTCGCGTGCCATGCAGCAGGCCGTGCAGATCACCGAGCCCGACTACGGCACCCTGCTGGACGACATGTTCTTCGAGCCCGGCGGCGACATTCCCTTTGCGCGCTTCATCGCTCCGCGCGTGGAGGTGGAGCTGGCCTTCGTGCTGGGCCGCACGCTCAAGGGGCCGGGCGTCACTCTGTGCGATGTGCTGGCCGCCACCGACTGGGTGGTGCCCGCCGTGGAAATCATCGACGCCCGCATCGAGCAGAAGGACCGCGATACCCAGGCCATGCGCACGGTGCGCGACACCATCGCCGACAACGCGGCCAATGCCGGCATCGTCATGGGCGGGCGGCCCGTGCGCCCCGACGCGGTGGACCTGCGCTGGGTGTCGGCGCTGCTGCAGCGCAACGGCGTGATCGAGGAGTCCGGCGTGGCGGCCGCCGTGCTCAACCATCCGGCCACGGGCGTGGCCTGGCTGGCCAACCGGCTCGCGCAATGGGATGAGCAGCTGGACGCAGGCCAGGTGGTGCTGGCCGGCTCGTTCACGCGGCCCGTCACGGCCCAGGCCGGCGACAGCTTCCATGTGGACTACGGGCCTCTGGGCTCCATTGCCTGGCGCTTTGCCTGAGCTTCGCCTGCAGTGCGAGGAGGGTGTCGCCTGCGGCACAGTCCGCAGGCCCGGCGCGTCGTCGACAATGCAGCGGCGCCGCCCGCCACCGGTGCGCGGGCGGCGGCTGCAACACATGCACTACAGGATGGACAAGCAATGGAGATGAAGAACGCAAAGACGGCCGTGGTCACGGGCGGAGGAACCGGCGTGGGCAAGGCCGTGGCGCTGGCCCTGGCGGGCGCCGGCTACCAGGTGGTGGTGGCGGGCCGCCGCCAGGCGCCGCTGGATGAGACCTGCGCCGAGGCCCAGGCAAAGTACGGCGCGGGCGAGCGCATGCTGGGCATTGCCACCGATGTCAGCGACCCGGCTGCCGTGGAGCAGCTATTCGCGCGCACGGTGCAGCGCTTCGGTCGCGTGGACCTGCTGTTCAACAACGCCGGCCGGGGCAATCCGCCCGGCTCCTTCCTGGACTGGACGCCCGAGCAGTGGCGCGAGGTGGTCGATGTCAACCTCAACGGCATGTTCTATTGCCTGCAGCAGGCGTTTCGCACCATGCGCGACCAGTCGCCGCGCGGCGGCCGCATCATCAACAACGGCTCCATCTCCGCGCATGCGCCGCGCCCCAATTCCAGCGCCTACACGGCCACCAAGCATGCCGTCATGGGCCTGACCAAGACCGCTGCGCTCGACGGCCGTGCCTACGACATCGCCGTGGGCCAGATCGACATCGGCAATGCCATGACCGAGCTGGCATCGCGCATGGCCAAGGGCGTGCCCCAGGCCAATGGCGAGATCGCGGTGGAGCCGCTGATCGACGCGGATGTGGTGGGCCAGTCCGTGCTCTACATGGCCAGCCTGCCGCTGGAGGCCAATGTGCTGTTCCACACGGTGATGGCCACCAAGATGCCCTTCGTGGGCCGGGGCTGAACCGGCAAAGTCAGGCCCTCAGGCCTGCACGCGGCGGCTCGCCGTCTCGGACGGGAGCTCGCCGAAGCGGCTGCGGTACTGGGCCGCGAAGTGGCCCAGGTGCAGGAAGCCGTATTTCTGCGCCACGTCGCGCACGCCGGATCCGGCTGCGACGCCCGGGCCCTTGGCTGCCTGGAGTTCGGCGCGCACCCGGTCCAGCCGCAGCTGGCGCAGGAAATCCATGGGCCCCATGCCCGCGTGCTGGCGGAAGGCGGCCTGCAGCGTGCGCGCGCTGCAGCCGGCCTCGCGACAGACATCGGCCAGCGACAGGGGCTGGTCGGCATGGGCCTGCATGTACTCCTGCGCCTTGCGCACGCCGCGCGGCAGCAGGCTGCGCCGGCTGTCCCCGGCCAGTGCGCGGCTGTGGCTGTGCGTGGCCGACATCAGCAGGCTGGTCAGCAGGTATTCCTCCGCATGCTGGGCGAGTGCCTGCGTGGCCTGCAGGGCGTTGCCCGCATCCAGCGTGTGCCGCAGGCAGTCGATGAAATGCACCAGCGGTGCCAGCGCCGGCTGGTCCAGCGGCACGCCCAGATCGAACACCAGGGGCCGGCCTGCGGGCGCCTGCAGCAGCGCCTCCAGCCGCGCCACCAGGGCCGGGCGGGCCATGCGCACGATCAGGTGCGGGCTGTCGTCGGCCCAGCGCATGGACAGCGGCTCGGTCGGCGAGGGCAGGGAGGCCAGGCGCGGCGTGGCATCCACCTGCTGCGCGCCGCAGCGGATCTCGGCACTGCCGCGCAGGGGAATCTGCAGCAGGAAGAAGTCCCGCAGGTAGCCGGGCTCGATGTGCACGCCGGGACCGTACTGCACATAGTTCAGGCTGACGTTGCGGGAAAGCGGCGCGCTGTGGTGGCAGGCGTCCAGCTCGGCGCGCGGGCGCAGCATGCCCAGGCCATGCGGACAGAAGACGCGCGCCACGCTTTCGCGGGCCTCGTCCATGTCGTGGCTCTCGAAAAGCCGGTAGCGCTGCAGCGGCAGCGGTGTGTGCATGGCGTGTTCCATAGGCTGGGCAGAACGTAGCAAAAACCACCCGCTCCCACAATTCGGACCATTCCCCGGGAGCCAATTTCTGCGCGCCAGGGACAGCGCCTGCGCTTGCCGGATGCCTGCGCGGCCCGGCCCCGCGTAACGTGTGCTGCACAGGCCAGCCCGGCCTGGCATCCACACGGGAGAACAAGCGTCATGTTCAAGGGACTCGAAGGCAAAAGCGCCATCGTCACCGGCGGCTCCACCCTGATAGGCGCCGGCGTGGTGCGTGCGCTGCACGCGGCCGGCGTGAAGGTGGTCATTGCCGACATCGATGCCGACAACGGCCAGGTGCTGGCCGATGCGCTGGGCGAGGGCGCGCTTTTCGTGCGCACCGACATCACCGACGACGCGCAGGTCGCCGCCTGCGTTCAGCAGGCATGCAGCCGGCACGGCGGCGTGCACATCCTGGTCAACCTGGCCTGCTCCTATGTGGATGAGGGCCTGCAGTCGCCGCGTGCCGACTGGCTGGCCTCGTTCAACGTGAACGTGGCCAGCGCCGTGGCCATGCTGCAGGCCGTGCACCCGCACATGGTGGCTGCCGGTGGCGGGGCCGTGGTGAACTTCACCAGCATCTCCTCCGAGGCCGCGCAGACGGGGCGCTGGCTCTACCCGGCCAGCAAGGCGGCCATGAAGCAGCTCACGCGCAGCATGGCCATGGACCTGGCGGCCGATGGCATCCGCGTCAACAGCGTCTGTCCGGGCTGGACCTGGTCGGCGGTGATGGACCGGCTCAGTGGCGGCGACCGCGCCAAGACCGACCGCGTGGCCGCGCCCTTTCACCTGCTGGGCCGCGTGGGCGATCCGCACGAGGTGGCGCAGGTGGTGCTGTTCCTGTGCTCGGACCATGCCAGCTTCGTGACCGGGGCCGACTACGCGGTGGACGGTGGCTACGGCGCCATGGGGCCCGAGCGCGCCGTGGCCGCCATCCCCCAATTGATGGACTAGTACGCAGTACGGACACGGAGCCGCAAGGAGACAGCCATGAAGAAAATCGCCATCGTCGGAGCCGGCCAGTCGGGCCTGCAACTGGGCCTGGGCCTGCTGGCCGCCGGCCATCAGGTCACGATACTGAGCAACCGCACGGCGCAGGACATCGCCCAGGGCCGGGTCATGTCCAGCCAGTGCATGTTCGACAGCGCGCTGCAGATAGAGCGCGGCCTGGGCCTGGACCACTGGTCGCGCGAATGCCCGGTGGTCGAGGGCATCGGCCTGTGCGTGCCGCACCCTGGGCAACACGGCGAGAAAGCGGCCGGCAAGGCCATCGACTGGGCCGCGCGTCTGAACGCGGGCGCGCAGTCCGTGGACCAGCGCCTGAAGATCCCCGCATGGATGGACGACTTCCGCCGCCAGGGCGGCGAACTGGTGCTCAAGGACGCGGGCATCGCCGAGCTGGAGGAATGCACGCGCAGCCATGACCTGACCCTGGTCGCCAGCGGCAAGGGCGAGATATCGAGGCTGTTCGAGCGCGATGCCCATCGCTCGCGCTTCGACCAGCCCCAGCGGGCGCTGGCGCTGACCTATGTGACGGGCATGAAGCCGCGCGAGCCGTTCTCCGCCGTGTCCTTCAACCTGCTGCCGGGCGTGGGCGAGTACTTCGTGTTCCCGGCGCTGACGACCACGGGCCCCTGCGAGATCATGGTGTTCGAAGGCGTGCCCGGCGGCCCCATGGACTGCTGGGGCGATGTGAAGACACCGGAGCAGCACCTGGAGCGCAGCCGCTGGATCCTCGACACCTTCGTGCCCTGGGAGGCCGAGCGCTGCCGCGACATTGCGCTGACCGATGACAACGGCATCCTCGCGGGCCGCTTCGCCCCCACGGTGCGCAAGCCCGTGGCCACGCTGCCGTCGGGGCGCAAGGTGCTGGGCATGGGCGACGTGGTGGTGCTCAACGACCCCATCACGGGCCAGGGCTCCAACAACGCGGCCAAGTGCGCCGACACCTATCTGCGCAGCATCCTGGCGCGCAGCAATGGCGACGGCCATGGTGACGGAAATCGTGACGGAAATGGCGCCTTCGACGCCGCCTGGATGCAGCAGACCTTCGACCGCTACTGGTTCGGCTATGCGCAATGGGTCACGCAGTGGACCAACATGCTGCTGGCGCCCCCGCCACCCCATGTGCTCAAGCTGCTGGCCAGCGCGGGCACGCTGGCACCGCTGGCCAGCGCCTTTGCCAACGGCTTCGATGACCCGCGCACCTTCTTCCCCTGGTTCGCGGACGCAGGCGAGGCGGACCACTACATCGACAGCTGCGCGGCCATCGCCGCCATGGCAGCCGTCCCCGCCTAGCCGCAGAGGCCGCCATGAGCACATGCGAAACCCCGGCCCCCGCCACGGCCTGCTCCTTCGATCCGCGCGAGCTGCGCAAGGCCTTCGGCCAGTTCACCACGGGCGTGACCGTCATCACCACGCGCGCGCCGGACGGGCGGCGCGTGGGCATGACGGCCAACTCGTTCTCCTCGGTCTCGCTGGACCCGCCGCTGGTGCTGTGGAGCCTGGCGCGCCAGGCGCCCAGCGTCTGCGATTTCCAGGGTGCCAGCCACTTCGCCATCCACGTGCTGGCTGCGGGCCAGCACCTTCTGTCTCGGCGCTTTTCCACGCCGCAGCAAGACAAGTTCGGCGGCCTGGACTGCGCGGAAGGCCCGGCCGGCGTGCCCCTGATCGATGGCGTGCTGGCCCGCTTCGTCTGCCGCAACGTCCGGCAATACGATGGCGGCGACCACCTCATCTTCATCGGCCAGGTCGAGCGCTGCGAACGCTTCGACGGCGAGCCCCTGGCTTTTCACGCGGGCTACTATCAGGTGACGGTGCGGCACCCCGAATGCGTATGACGGGTCATGAAAAAAGCGGCACCGCAGCTTTCCCCACCCTTTGAAACGGAGACACCCCCCATGCAGCAGAAAGAATCCCCGGCCAGCCGCCATGTGCGCATCAACGCGCTGGACGGCAGCGGCAGCTTCAACGCCTACCTGGCCGTGCCGGCCTCGGGCAGCGGCCCCGGCCTGGTGCTGGCGCAGGAGATCTTCGGCGTCAACGCCACCATGCGCGAGGTGGCCGACTACTACGCCGAAGAAGGCTACGTGGTGCTGGTGCCCGACCTGTTCTGGCGCCAGCAGCCCGATGTGGAGCTGGGCTACACGCCGGCGGACTGGGAGCGCGCCTTCGGCTTCTACAAGGGATTCGACGAGGCCCTGGGCGTGCAGGACATCCAGGCCTGCCTGAACGCCCTGCGCCAGCGCCCCGAGGTCACGGACGGCAAGGCCGGCGTGCTGGGCTTTTGCCTGGGCGGCAAGCTGGCCTACCTGGCCGCCTGCCGCACCGATGCCGATGCGGTGGTCGGCTACTACGGCGTGGGCATCGAGGCGGCGCTGGACGAGGCCGAGCGCATCCGCTGCCCGCTCACCCTGCATGTGGCCGAGCTCGACGCCTTCTGCCCGCCGGAGGCGCGCCAGCGCATCGTCCAGGCGCTGGGCGGGCGTCCCGGCGTGGCCGTGCATGTCTATCCGGGCGTGGACCATGCCTTTGCGCGCAAGGGCGGCGACCATTTCCACCGCGCCTCGGCGCTGATGGCGCACGAGCGCAGCATTGCCACGCTCAAGTCCGCCATCGGCCCGCACTTCGACCTGGCCGCGCTGTGGGACAAGCACTGCGAGTACGAGTTCGCCACGCGCAACGTGGACGACACCATGGCCACCATGGTGGCCGAGCCCTATGTGAACCACATCCCCACCATGACCGGCGGCGTAGGCTTCAGCAACCTGCACGCCTTCTATACGAACCACTTCGTCAACAGCAATCCGCCCGACACGTCGCTGACCCCGATTTCACGCACGGTGGGGGCCTCGCAGGTGGTGGACGAGATGCTGTTCTGCTTCACGCACACCACCGAGATCCCGTGGATGCTGCCCGGCGTGCGGCCCACGGGACGGCGCGTGGAGATCCCGCTGCTGGCCGTGGTCAAGTTCCGGGGCGACAAGCTCTACCACGAGCACATCTACTGGGACCAGGCCAGCGTGCTGGTGCAGGTGGGCCTGCTGGACCCGGCGCTGCTGCCCGTGGCGGGCGTGGAGACGGCCCGCAAGCTGCTGGACGAGACCCTGCCTTCCAACGAACTGCTCAAGCGCTGAGCGCGGCGCGGGCGCATGGGTTTCACCCTGCGCCCGCTGGCGGCCTGCAGGCCGCCAGGGCTCTCAGGGTTGCCACCAATGTTGATATGTCAACATTGGTGGATCATGCGGCCATCGCAATCGCCATCGCAATCGCCGCCCGGTTCCCTCCGCCCAATGCCCCGCCCACGCACATCCACGATCCCTGCCGCCGATGCCGCCACCGGCCCTGCACCGGACACGCAGGTCTGCAGCCAGACGCTGGCGCTGGAGGACTTCATCACCTTCCGCCTGGGCGCGCTGTCCAATGCGCTGCAGACCCAGGTGACGCGCCACTACATCGCGCCGGCATCGCCCGTGGGGCTGACCGAGTGGCGGCTCATGGGCCAGATCCAGCGCCATGGCGAGCTGCATGCCAGCGCGCTGTCGCGCCTGAGCCTGATGGACAAGGCCCAGATCAGCCGCGCGCTGCAGCCGCTGATCGACCGAGGCTGGGTGCTTCGCCGCGCCGATCCGCAGCACGCGCGGCGCCACCTGCTGCAGCTGAGCGAAGCAGGGCAGGCGCTCTTCGACGAGGTGCTGTCCCGCGCACGCCCCTACCAGGCGGCCCTGCTCAATGCCCTGACGGCCGATGAGCGCGCCATGCTCGACCGCATCCTGGACAAGCTGGGCCGTGCCTCCCAGGCACTGGACCAGGGGCTGGATGCCTGATTTCCCCACGATCCACCTCAGAACCCACACCATGAATTGCTCCATGCACCCTGATGAGCGGGCCGCCCGCATCGAACTGGCCGCCTGCTACCGCGTCTTCGCCATGCTGGGCTGGGACGAACTGATCTACAACCACATCACGGTGCGCCTGCCCGATAGCGTGACGGGCGGGGAAAAGCAGTTCCTGATCAACCCCTTCGGCCTGCACTACGAAGAGGTCACGGCCAGCAACCTGGTGCGCATCAACGTGCGCGGCGAGGTGCTGGACGGCTCGCGGCATCCGGTGAATCCGGCCGGCTTCGTGGTGCATGCGGCCATCCACGACGGACTGCCGGGCGCGCACTGCGTGATGCACACGCACACCACCTCGGGCATGGGCGTGGCCTGCCTGGAGCAGGGCCTGTCGCAAAGCAACTTCTACAGCGCCCAGCTGCACGGCATGGTGGCCTACCATGACTTCGAGGGCATCACCATCCATGCCGACGAAGGGCCGCGCCTGCTGGCCAGCATCGGCCGCCGCAAGGCCGTGATCCTGCGCAACCATGGCCTGCTCAGCTGGGGCAGCGATCTGCCCCAGGCCTTCGTGGTGCTGTGGACGCTGCAGCGCGCCTGTGACGTGCAGATGGCCACCCTGTCCATGGGTGCGCCGCGCATGGTCTCCGACGCCATGGCCCAGCGCTGCAACGAGGACTCGCTGACCTTCAACGACAGCCACGGCGGTGCCCGCGATGTGTTCGACCACCTGGTGCGCCGCGTGAACCGGCGCGACAGCAGCTATCTCGATCTTTGAACCCGGAGCTTCCCGCGCATAACCATGGAACAGACAAGCATTTCATTCGACAAGGCCTGCATCTTCGGCGCCGGTGCCATCGGCGGCTGGATGGGCGCGGCCCTGGCCCGCGCCGGCTGCCAGCTCAGCGCCGTGGCGCGCGGCGCTGCGCTGCAGGCCCTGCGCACCCAGGGCCTGACCCTCGTGCACGGCGAGCAGCGCGAGCACTTCGCGCTGCTCGCCGAACAGGACCCGGCCGCCCTGGGCGTGCAGGACCTGATCATCATCTCCGTCAAGGCGCCGGGCATGCCCGATGTCGCCGAGCGCATCGCCCCGCTGATCGGCCCGCAGACCGTGGTGCTCACGGCCATGAACGGCGTGCCCTGGTGGTTCCTGCACGGCGGTGTCGATGCCAGCGTGCGCGGCAAGCAGCTGAAAGCCGTGGACCCTGAAGGCCGCATTGCGCAAGCCATCCCGCTGGGCCAGGTGCTGGGTTCGGTGGTCCATGCCAGCTGCTCCAACGATGCGCCCGGCGTGGTACGCCGCCACTTCGGCAACAGCCTGATCCTGGGCGAGCCCCTGGCCACAGGGCCCGGCCAGCCGCCCACGCCGCGCCTGGCGGCACTGGCCCAACTGCTGCAGCGCGGCGGCATCGAGGCCAAGGTCTCCGACAACATCCAGCGCGACGCCTGGTACAAGCTCTGGGGCAACATGACCGTCAACCCCGTCAGCGCGCTGACGGGTGCCACCTCGGACCGCATCCTGGGCGACGAGCTGGTGCGCGGCCTGATCACGCGCGTGATGCTGGAGGCCAAGGAAATCGGCGCGCGCATCGGCCTGCCCATCAACGAATCGCCCGAAGACCGCCATGCGGTCACGCTCAAGCTGGGCGCCTTCAAGACCTCCATGCTGCAGGACGTGGAAGCGGGCAAGCCCGTGGAACTCGACGCCCTGGTGGGCGCGGTGCGCGAAATGGGCCAGCTGTGCGGCGTGGACACCCCGTTCACCGATGCGCTGCTGGGCCTGGCGCGGCTGCAGGCACGGCAAAAGGGGCTGATGGACTGACGCCGCAAGCGCCAGTACCGGCCTGCAGCGCGCAACCGTAGACTACGCCTCCATGACTTCCGCCAAGAACCCCGCCTCGCCCTGGTCCACGCTGTGCGTGGTGGCCACCACCGTCCCCAGCGCCGAGGAGGCCGCCCATCTGGCGCGCAGCCTGGTGCAGCAGCAGGCCGCGGCCTGCGTGCAGGTGGAGCCCATCACCTCGCACTACGTGTGGGAGGGCGAGATGCACGCCACGCCCGAGTGGCGGCTGGTCTGCAAGACCCTGCCCGACGTGCTGGAGCGCCTGGCCCGGCTGCTGCGCGCCGGGCACAGCTACAGCGTGCCGCAGATCACCATGCGCACCGAGCGCTGCATGGCCGACTATGCGCAGTGGCTGCGCTCCCAGGTTTCGACCCGGGACGTGGCGGACACTGCAGAAAGAGCCGCCGCGCCCCGCATCACTGCGGCGTGACGTTGGCGGCCTTGATCACGGGCACCCAGGTCGCTGTCTCCTTGCGGATCAGCTCGCCGAAGGCGCTGCCCGTGACCACCCAGGGCTCGATCCCCTGCAGATCCAGCTGCCTGACCACGGCCGGCGTGTTGAAGATCTCCTGAATATCCTTTTCCAGCTGCTTGAGCACGGCCGGCGGCGTCTTCTTTGGCGCCATCACGCCGTACCAGGACGAGATGGCAATGCCCGGCACGCCCGCCTGGGCCAGCGTGGGCACATCAGGCAGGTACTTGCTGCGCGCCGGGTCGGTCACGGCCAGCGCGCGCAGCTTGCCCGACTGCACATGCGGCAGCAGCGCGGGCACATTGCCCACGATCATCGGCACCGTGCCGCCCAGCACATCGTTGAGGCCGGGCGCCGTGCCCTTGTAGGCCACGTGCAGGATGTCGGCGCCGGTCTGCTGCTTGAACAGCTCACCGGCCAGATGCAGGCTGGAGCCCACGCCGGGCGAGGCATAGCTGATGGTGGCCGGCCTGGCCTTGGACAGGGCCACCAGCTCCTGCACCGTTTTGGCGGGCACGCCAGGGTGCACGGCGATCACATTGGCCGCCTTGGCCAGCGATGCCACGGGCGCGAAGTCCGCCTCCACGCTGTAGCCGGGCCTGGCCAGCAGCGTGGGATTGATGGTCAGGTTGCCCTGGGGCACGACCAGCAGCGTATGGCCGTCCGGCGCGGCACGCTTGACCATGTCGATGCCGATATTGCCGTTGGCCCCGGGCTTGTTCTCCACCACCGAGGTCTGCTTGTAGCGCTCGGCCAATCCCGTGGACAGCAGGCGGGCCAGCGCATCGACCGGGCCGCCGGGCGGAAAGGGCGCGACGATGGTGAACGGCTTGGCGGCCAGTTGCTGCTGTGCGGCGGCATCCTGGGCCAGGGCGCTCTGGCATGCGGCTGCGGCCAGCAGGGCGGCAGTGCCGAGCAAGGTGGGGGCTTTCATGGGGAACTCCGGGGAACAAGGCAAGGCAGGTACAAGCAAAAGAAATGCCTGAGGGGTATTGATTGTTTCTTATATGAAACAACGTTCTTCTTATAAATCAATGCAAAGCATAAAACCTGCGGCTTGATTCGAATCAAGGGAAAACCCTTGCCTGCATGCCTGGGCCTTCGCTGCGCTCGCATGCCCATGAAAAAAGGAGCGCAGCGCGCTCCTTCGGGTGGTGGTGTGCCGGGTGGCCTCAGGACAGCAGCGCCTGCGCGAATTCCCGGGCGTTGAAGGTTTCCAGGTCCTCGACCTTTTCGCCCACGCCGATGAAGTACACGGGAATCGGCCGTTCCTGGGCAATAGCGGCCAGCACGCCACCCTTGGCCGTGCCGTCGAGCTTGGTGACGATCAGGCCCGTGAGCTGCAGCGCATCGTCGAAGGCACGCACCTGGGCCAGCGCGTTCTGGCCGGTGTTGCCGTCGATGACCAGCAGCACCTCGTGCGGTGCCGTGGCGTCGGCCTTGCTGACCACGCGGCGGATCTTGCGCAGCTCTTCCATCAGGTGCAGCTGGGTGGGCAGGCGGCCTGCCGTGTCCACCAGCACCACATCCTTCTTGCGCGCGCGGCCGGCGGTGACGGCGTCAAAGCTCACCGCCGCAGGATCGCCCCCTTCCTGGCTGACGATCTCCACCGTGTTGCGGTTGGCCCAGACGCCAAGCTGCTCGCGCGCGGCGGCGCGGAAAGTGTCGGCGGCGGCCAGCAGCACGCTCTGGCCTTCATCGGCCAGGTGGCGGGTCAGCTTGCCGATGGAGGTGGTCTTGCCCGCGCCGTTGACGCCCGCCACCATGATCACGGTGGGCTGGTGCTCGCCGATGACCAGCGGCTTTTCCAGCGGGCGCAGCAGGTCGGCCAGGGCATCGGCCAGCAGCGCCTTGACGGCGGCGGGGTCGGTGGCCTTGGCCTCCTTGACGCGGCGGCGCAGGTCGGCGAGCAGGTGCTCGGTGGCCTTGACGCCGGTGTCGGCCATCAGCAGGGCGTCTTCCAGTTCCTCGTACAGCGCATCGTTGATCTGCGTGCCCGTGAAGACCGTGGCAATGCTGCTGCCGGTCTTGCGCAGGCCGGTCTTGAGGCGCTGCATCCAGTTCTGGCGGCTGGCACCTTCGGCCTCGGGCTTGGCCGTGGGCTCGGGTGCGGCAATGAAGTCCGCAGGCGCGATGGTGGACGCGGGTGCAGCAGCTGGGGCAGGCGGGGTCTCGGGCGGCGCGGCATCGCCCTTGCCGCCGCCAAAGGGCTTGCGCCACCAGGCACTGCCGGTGTCGGCGGCCGGCGCTGCTGGTGCGGCCGGTGGCAGGGCAGGGGGGCTGTCCTGCGGTGGGGTTGCGGGAATGCCGGCCTTTTCAGGCGCGGCGCTGCTGTCCGTCGGGGAAATCTCGGCGGCGGAGGGGGTGGGCTTTTTCTTGAAAAAACTGAACATCGGCAGGTTCTTAGAATCACAGCATTCTATGAAACATGCACTCACCCTCCTGGGCTTAATGGCCTGCATGGGCACCGGGGCTGCTTTGGCAGCCCCGGATGCATCCTCTTCCATCCCTTCATCGCTGCTGCAGACGGTGGCCAGCCAGGCCGCCGGCGGCACGCGCACCGCCACTTCGGCACAGCAATTCACCTTGAAGAACGGCATGCAGCTCATCGTGCAGCCCGACCGGCGCGCGCCCACGGCCGTGCACATGGTCTGGGTGCGCGTGGGCTCCGTGGACGAGGTCGATGGCACCTCGGGCGTGGCCCACGCGCTCGAACACATGATGTTCAAGGGCTCGCGCAAGGTGGCTCCCGGCGAGTTCTCGCGCCGCGTGGCCGCGCTGGGCGGGCAGGAAAACGCCTTCACCAGCCGCGACTACACGGGCTACTACCAGCAGATTCCGTCCAGCCGCCTGGAAGACGTGATGAAGCTCGAATCCGACCGCTTCGCCAACAACCACTGGCCCGACAGCGAGTTCAAGAAAGAGATCGAGGTCATCAAGGAAGAGCGCCGCATGCGCACCGAGGACCAGCCGCGCGCCGTGCTCATGGAGCAGCTGATGGCGGCGACCTTCGTGGCCTCGCCCTACCACCGCCCCGTGATCGGCTGGATGAGCGACCTGGACGCGCTGACGCCCGGCGACGTGCGCGACTTCCATGGCCGCTGGTATGTGCCCGGCAATGCCACCATCGTCATTGCCGGCGATGTGGACGTGGCCAAGGTCCGCGCCTGGGCCGAGAAGTACTACGGCAGCATTCCCGCACGCGCCCTGCCGGTGCGCAAGCCGCGCACCGAGCCCGCGCAGATCGGCATCCGCCGCATCGAGGTCAAGCAGCCGGCCGAGCAGGCCCTGGTGGCCCTGGCCTTCCGCGCGCCCTCGCTGACGCGCGTCAGCGACCTGCAGGCCGACGACCGCGATGCGCTGGCGCTGCTGGTTCTGTCGGCCGTGCTGGACGGCTATGACGGCGCCCGCCTGGAGCGCGCCCTGGTGCAGGGCGAAGGCCGGGTGGCCGACGGCGCGGGCAGCTCCATGTCCCTCATGGGCCGTGGCCCCGGCCTGTTCATGCTGACGGGCGTGCCCGCCACGGGCAAGACCGCTGCCGAGGTCGAGGCCGCGCTGCGCGCCGAAGTGGCCAAGGTCGCCAAGGATGGTGTGGAGCCCGCCGAGCTGGAGCGCGTGAAGACGCAGTGGATGGCCTCCAATGTCTACGAGCGCGATTCGGTCATGGGCCAGGCCCAGAGCCTGGGCAATTACTGGATACAGGGCATGCCGCTGGATGCGGAAGACCAGCTGCTGACCCAGCTGCGCACCATCACGCCCGATGACGTCAAGCGTGTGGCTGCCAAGTACTTTGGCGATGACCAGCTCACGGTGGGCACCCTGGTGCCGCAACCCCTGCCCGAAGGCGGCAAGCCCCGTCGCCCCGATGCGGGTGCCGGCATCGGCGGACCCCTGCATTGATGCCCCCGAAGCACGCTGGAGTGAAGATGAAGAACATGAAAAAAATGGTGGCCAGCACGGTGCTGGCAGGCGTGGGCCTGGGCTTTGGTGCCACGTCCGCATGGGCCCTGCTGCCCATCCAGCACTGGACCCAGCCCAGCGGGGCTCAGGTCTGGCTGGTGGACAGCCCGGGCATTCCCATGGTCGATGTGCAGATGGACTTCGATGCCGGCAGCCGGCGCGATCCCGCCAACCAGGTCGGCCTGGCCAGCTCCGTGGCGCTGATGGCCTCCAAGGGCGTCACCGCCCAGGGCGATGCGCCTGCGCTGGACGAGAACGGCCTGGGCCAGGCCTGGGCCGATCTGGGTGCCAGCTTTGGCGCCCAGGCGGGCCGCGACAGCTTCAGCTACGGGCTGCGCTCCCTGACCGAGCCTGCGCTGCTGCAGCGCGCCGTGGCGCTGGCGGCGCGCCAGATCGCCAACCCCAGCTGGCCGCAGGACGTGTGGCTGCGCGAGCGCGAGCGCTGGACTGCGGCCATCAAGGAATCGGACACGCGCCCCGGCACGGTGGCCGGCAAGGCCCTGAGCCAGGGCGTGTTCGGCACCCATCCCTACGGCGCGCGCGCCACGGGCGAGAGCCTCGCGCACATCGACCTGTCCGACATGCAGTCCTTCCACCGCCGCCTGATCGCGGCCTGCCGCGCCAAGGTCAGCATCGTCGGTGCGGTCAGCCGCGAGCAGGCCGACCAGCTGGTGCAGCAACTGCTGGCTCCGCTGCAGGCGGCGCAGGGCCAGGACGCCAGTGCCTGCGCGCCCCTGCCCGACGTGCCCAAGGTGCAGGCGCTCAAGGCGCCGGTCAACGAGAACATCCCCTTCGCCTCGGCCCAGGCGCAGGTGCTGATCGCCCAGCCCGGCATTGCACGCAACAGCCCGGACTTCATGGCCGTGCTGGTGGGCAACCACATCCTGGGTGGCGGCGGCTTCACCTCGCGGCTGACCGAGGAAGTGCGCGAAAAGCGCGGCCTGAGCTACAGCGTCTACAGCGATTTCTCGCCGGGCCTGGACGCAGGCGCCTTCACGATCGCCCTGCAGACGCGCCCCGACCAGGCAGCCGAGGCCCTGAAGGTGTCGCAGGACACGCTGCGCCGCTTCGTGGCCGAAGGCCCGACCGAGAAGGAGCTCAAGGCCGCCAAGGACAACCTGATCGGCGGCTTTGCGCTGCGCATCGACAGCAACCGCAAGCTGCTGGGCAATGTGTCCAACATCGCCTGGAACGGCTTGCCGCTGGACTACCTGGAGCACTGGACCGAGCGCGTGCAGGCGCTCACCGTGCGTGATGTGCGCGAGGCCATGCAGCGCATGCTGCAGCCCGAGCGCATGGTGACCGTCGTCGTGGGAGGCAAACAATGAGCCGCAACAGCATCAAAATTCATACCCCTGCCGGCAAGCGCTGGCTGGAAAAGGCCACGGCCGAGGCCGCAGCACCCAAGGCAGCTGCCGCAGCACCTGCTGCCGCCAAGGCGAAAGCCGGACGGCCGGCGCCGGTGGGCGCGGGCGAGGTCCGCATCATCGGCGGCCAATGGCGCCGCACTCGGCTGCCCGTGGCGCAGCACCCGGGCCTGCGGCCCACGCCGGATCGCGTGCGCGAGACCCTGTTCAACTGGCTGGGCCAGGACCTGACGGGCTGGCGCTGCCTGGATGCCTTCGCGGGCACAGGCGCGCTGGGCTTCGAGGCCGCATCGCGCGGCGCGACCAATGTGCTGATGAACGAGCAGGACGCCACCCTGGTCCAGCAGTTGCAGCGCCTGCGCGAGCGCCTGGACGCCCAGTCCGTGCGCGTGCTGCGCGGCGATGGCATCGGCTGCCTGCGCCAGGTGGCGCCGGGCACGCTGGACCTGGTGCTGATCGATCCGCCCTTCGACCATGCCGATCTGTTCGAGCCTGCGCTGAAGGCCGCCGCGCAGGCGGTGTCCGCCACGGGCTATGTCTATCTGGAGGCGCCCCAGGCCTGGACCGAGGAGCAATTGGCCGAGGCCGGTGGCCTGCAGCTGTTCCGCCATCTGAAGGCGGGCGCCGTCCACGCCCACCTGCTGCGCAAGGCACCGCAGGACGAGTAAAGGGCGCTGCGGCGGCCGCGTTCCCTGGCGGGAGCGCGGCTGTCGCACAGCCGACCGGCCATGCTGCAGCGCAATGCATAATGCGCCATCCGTGCCGGACAGGGCACGCGCAGCCAATGAAAGCGACCGCCATGAGCCACGACGTGATTGCCGTCTATCCCGGAACTTTCGATCCGATCACGCTGGGTCATGAAGACGTGGTGCGCCGCGCGACCCAGCTGTTCAGCCACGTCATCGTCGCCGTGGCGGCGGGCCACCACAAGAAGACCATGTTCAATCTTGAGGAGCGCATGCAGATGGTGCGCGAGGCCGTGTCCATCTATCCCCATGTCCAGGTCGAGAGCTTTCATGGCCTGCTGCGCGACTTCGTGGTCGAGCGCGGCGGCAAGGCCATGGTGCGCGGCCTGCGTGCGGTCACCGACTTCGACTACGAGTTCCAGCTCGCCGGCATGAACCGCACGCTGATGCCCGAGGTAGAGACCGTCTTCCTCACGCCCAGCGACCGCTACCAGTTCATCAGCAGCACCTTCGTGCGCGAGATCGCCACGCTGGATGGCGAGATCGACAAGTTCGTCTCTCCCAGCGTGCGCACCCGCCTTCTGCAGAAGGTACAGGCCAATCGTGGGTCGTGATCGCACGACCTGATTGCACGCCTTGATCCCGCGCCCTGATGCCCTGCCGCCTGGCTGTCCTGAGGCCCGGCAAGGGCGGCCAGGGCCCTCTCGCAGTTCCTTCTTAGAAGGCAGCCTGCCGCGTGGCGCTCGCATTCACGGCGGCGTGCACGAATTCCAGCTTGCGCCTGGCCCCGGCCGAAAGGGCGAACGGATAGGCATCGCCATGGCCCAGGCTGCGGTTGAGGCTGTTGGTCAGCAGCGTCAGCGGCACCCACTGGTCCAGCATGGTGCCGAAGTCCGGCCGTGCATGGACCGCGAAAGGGTCCTGCACGCACAGCGCGGGCTGCGTGCCCGAGCCTGTACTTGTCCCTGAGCCTCCAGGCATGGTGATGCAGGTGCCATAGCTGGCCGCAGTCTCCAGCAGATCCACCATGTGCAGGTAATGGGCCCAGCTTTCGGCCCAGTCTTCCCACGGGTGGGAGGTGGCATAGGCGCTGACGAAGTTGTCGCGCCACTGCTCATCCATCGGGTTGCGCGCATAGTAGTTCTGCAGGGCCTGGCCATAGTCCTGGCGCTCGTCGCCGAACAGGCGGCGGAATTCCTCGATACGGCCCGCGCCCACCACCAGCCTGTCCCAGAAGAAGTGGCCGGATTCATGGCGCAAATGGCCCACCAGCGTCCGGTAGGGCTCGTGCAGGGCCTGGCGGCGCCGGGCACGCTCGGCATCATCGGCCTCCACCACGTTCAGCGTAATGGTGCCGTTGGCATGGCCGGTCATCACGGGCGCCTGCCCCGGCAGGTCGGCCAGCAGCTCGAAGCGCGGACCATCCTCTCCAGGCCGGGGACCCAGGCCCAGGTGGGCCAGCGTGTAGAACAGCTGGCGCTTGGCGGCCTCGATCCGGGTCCAGCGCAGCGCATTGGACGGGTCTGACAGATCGGGCAGCCAGCGTGTCTGGCGGCAGGACTCGCACAGCGCATGGGGATCGTCTGCCGGCAGGGCGAAGTTGCACTGTCCCACGGGACCCCGGTGGCTGCACATCTTGTAGAGCCTGCCTGGCGGCTTGCCGCTCGTCAGCGAGGACAGGCTCTCCCACAGCACGCTGTCCCGCGTGCCGGAAACCGGGCGCAGGCAGGCCACATGCAGTCGCTCGGGCAGGAAGGCCAGGGTGGCGCCGCAGTGCACGCATTGAACGCTGTCGAAGAAGACCGGGTGGCCACAGGCATCGCAGTTGAAGACTCGCATGTCGGTCACTTTACGCCGGATGTCCGGCGCACGGTGGAAAGGGGTCGTACCTGCCGTCGGCTGCAATGGTCGGCAATCCTTGCGGCGGACCGTGCGGCAGTTGGGGCCCTGGATGAAAAAAGGCCGGAAGTCTCCGGCCTTGTACTTGGATCAGCCCCCGCAGGGGCCTGCATCAGGGGCGAACCACGATGCTGTTGCGCACTTCACGCACGTTCTTGGTGGTGCGGGCGATCTCGGCGGCGCGGGCCTTTTCCGATTCGGACTTGGCAAAGCCCGACAGCTGCACCGTGCCGTTCAGGGTCTCGACGCTGATGGAAGTAGCCGAGACACTCTTGTCTTCTGCCATCTTGGCCTTCACCGCAGTGGTGATGCCGGCGTCATCCACATACGAGCCCACGGTCTGCTGGTCGCGGGCCACGGAGCAGGCGGTGGTGCCGAGCACGGTGGCGCCGGCGACGAGAGCGAAAGCGATGGCACGGGTGTACTTTTGCATGATCAATTCTTTCTTGAGTAAGAAAACTGGGGTAACTGGACTAACGGTACTCGGGAGACTCAGGGAACTGGGCGACCGCTCACTTGCGCGAGCGTGAGCTCATGAAGAACGCGGTGGCAAGGGCTGCGCCCGTGGCCGCGGCCAGCAGGATGGAGCGGCCAGGCTGTTCGATGACGTAGCGCGTGGTGGCCTCGGTGGCCGATTGCAGCTGGCGGCGGGCGCGGTCGGAGCTGTCGGCGCAGAAGTTGATTCCGCGTGTGGCCAATTCCTGGGCACGTGCCGCGAGGTCGTCGATGACGGGGTTCAGTTCACGCTCGATGGACTGGACACCTTCCTCGGCCTTGTCCAGCGCATTCGCTGCAGTGCGGCGTGTGGTGTTGACGGCTTCCTTGGCGGCATCCGCGACATCCTGGGCAACGTCCTTGGCGGTATCGGCGGCTTTGTTCACGGCTTTCTCGGCTTGGCTCATTGGTTCTATCTCCTCAAAACTGGCATGAATGCGAAAGGCGGTCGGGCTGCCGGGCTGGCTGCCCGCGGGAAGCGGACTTGGGCTGGCAGGGGGCTGAAGGCGGCGCCGCCGCTACTTCTTGATCAGGCTCATCACAAAGGTGACTACAGCCATGATCACGAAAATATAGAACAGGATCTTGGCGATGCCTACAGCACCTGCCGCAATACCACCAAAACCGAAGATGGCGGCTACCAGGGCGATGACGAAGAACACGATGGCGTAGTGCAGCATGTAAAACTCCTTGGGTTGTTCGGTTCCAAGAAACGGCACGGGGCGGATGGGCCAAGTGCTGTTTGCATGGGTTCGACTGTACTGAGCCGCCAAAGGTGTATCTGACGGTGGCCGGCGTGGCATGGCGTCAGGGTTAGGCGGGGGGGTGGTGTAGGAATGCTCCGGCTCCAGGAGCGTGCATGAAAAAAAGCCCCTGGCGCGTGGGCGCGCAGGGGCTTTTGCATGGCGGGTGCTGCCGCTTCAGGCGGTGGCGACCGTACCGGCGCTTTTGTCCGTGGAGATCGGCGCCAGCGGGATGACGGCGGAGATTGCCGTGCCCTTGCCCAGTTCGGACGAGACGGTCAGGCGGCCGCCTGCGGCCTCCACGCGGTGGCGCATGCCGGCCAGTCCGTGGGAGTTGGGGCGCATGGCCGAGGTCTCGAAGCCTTCGCCGTCGTCCTGGATCTGCACCGTCACATAGGTCGGATAGTTGTGCACGGAGACCAGGACATGGCTGGCCTTGGCATATTTGCCGATGTTGGTCAGCGACTCCTGGACGATGCGGTAGACCGTGAGCTGGGTGGATTCCGGCAGTTCCACCTGTTCCAGGTTGGCCGTGACTTCGATGCCGCTGCGCTCGCCGAACTCGCGCGCCAGGATTTCCAGCGCCGTCGTCAGGCCCAGGTTGGACAGGGAGGAGGGGCGCAGGTCCTCGATGATGCGGCGCTTGAGGGCGATGCCGCTGTTGAGCGTCTCCACCAGATGGCTGACGCGTTCGCCCACGTCCGGTGCGCTGAGGTCGATCTTGGATTTGAGGCGCGCCACGTCGAGCTTGGCCGCCGTCAGCAGCGAGCCCAGCTCGTCGTGCAGTTCGCGCGCCAGGTGTCCGCGCTCGTCCTCGCGCACCTGCTGCAAGTGGTTGGCCAGTTCCGTCAGCGTGGCCGTGCGCTCGCGCACCAGGGCTTCGAGGCGGTTGCGCTCGTCGCGCTGGATCTCCTGCTCGCGCTGGTGGGCTTGCTGCAGCGCGTGGGCCTGGCGCAGGTACATGAAGAAGCCCAGCACGCCCAGGGCCGTGACCGTGGCGATGCCTATGCGCGACAGCGACAGCGTGTGCTCGATGTCCTGCAGGTTCTTGGCCGAGCGCTGGTCTATGCCTGACAGCAGCTTGCCCGTGTAGTCGCGGATGGCGTCCATGTTCTCCATGCCCACGTCGGTGAACATGACGAAGCGCCAGGCCTCCTCGTTGCCCTGGCGGTACAGGCGCAGGCTGAGTTCCATCTCGCTCATCTTGCGTTCGACCTGGCGCGCCAGCGGGGTGAAGATGGCCAGCTCCTGCGGGTCGTAGATGAAGATCTGGCGCAGCTCGTCCATGTTGTAGTTGATGGCCGTGATCGCCTTGCTGTAGGGCTCCAGGTAGCGCTCCTCGCCCGTGAGCAGGTAGCCGCGCAGGCCGGTCTCCGCATCCAGCATCAGCCGCAGCAGCTGGCTGATCTCCGAGCGGGTGTTCTGGGTCTGGGTCATGGCCTCCAGCGCCTTGGTGGATCGCTTGTAGCTGGCCTCGTTAATGCTCACCAGCAGCACGGCCGCGACGATGGCGAATGCCAGGCTGATCGCAATTCTTCGGAAATTTATCCAACGCATAAGCATCCTCTCACCTACAAGATCTTCGCCGATATTCTGCATAATTCGTGTTATCGGCTGCCGGGGCAGTTCCTGCGCCGGCCGTTACCATATATTGTTTGCACGACCAGCGATCCCGCTGGTCCCCCGAAAAAGAGGTATTCATGATCAGAATTGGCATTGTGGACGACCATGCAATTGTGCGCTCGGGCCTGCGTCAGTTTCTCTCGGAACACGTGGACCTGCGTGTAGTCGGTGAGGCCGCTAATGGCCGCGAGGCCATCGATCTGGTGCGCGCCCACGAGATCGACGTGCTGTTGATGGACCTGTCCATGCCGGGCCAAAGCGGTATCGACGCGCTGGCCATGCTGCGCGCCAAGGCGCCGGACATGGGCATCCTGATCCTGAGCGGCTATCCCGAGGAGCACTACGCGATCAACCTGATCCGCCAAGGCGCCAGTGGCTACCTGAACAAGGAATGCGATCCCCAGGAGATTGCCGAAGCGATCCGCACCGTGGCCCTGGGCCGCCGCTACCTGACGCCGGCCGTGGCCGACCTGCTGGCCCAGCAGCTCAACCGCAAGGATGACGCGCCAGCGCATGAACAGCTGTCCGAGCGTGAGTTCCAGGTCTTCCTCAAGCTCGCGCGTGGTGAAACCGCAGGTGATATTGCAAAGTCGCTTTCACTGAGCGTAAAGACGGTCAGCACCTATCGCACGCGACTCATGGAGAAAATGGGATTGTCTTCCAACAGCGATCTGACGTATTACGCACTGAAGAACAGGCTGATCGATTGATTTTCAGTCAATAGAAAATACTGGCTGCACGATTATCAAGTCGTGCAGCCTTTTTCTTTGGTGAAAAATCAAATGCAGTGCTTTGGGTTCAGGCTGTTTTGAGTTGGTTGAGTGACGCCGCATCGATATTCATGCAATAGTCCATGAGTGCGTCGATTTCATTGGACTTGTCGAAGACGGCATCCACGCCGAGTTGGGCACAGCGGCTGCGGATGTCGGGGGTGGCATAGTTGCTGAGCACCACGATCTTCTGGTGCGGCTGGCGCTCGCGGCAGGCGGTAAGCACACCCAGGCCGCTGCCCTGGCGCAGGAACAGGTCGACGATGGCGAGATCCCATGCTTCGGGGTTCTGCTGAAGCCAGTCCGTCCCCGCGCTCTCCGTCTCGGCGATGCCCACGGCCTCGACATCGGCCAGTTCTTCGAGCGTGGCGATCAGGTTCTCGCGGATCGTAGGGTTGTCTTCAACAAGATAGGTGCGCAATTTCACGGCTGTATCCAATAGGGACGCGGATGGCAATCGGAGTCCGGTGGAGCCCGGCCTTCATTGTCCTGCGCGACAGCGGGCGATTGTGCCAGTGAGGGATCGGCGTGGGGGTCAGCCGATTCCTACGCCTTGTTACCGCAAACGGGACATTCCGGTACACGAGTGGTTTGCATGCTACTCCAATCCAGGCTGCGGCTGTCGAACATGGTCAGGCGGTTTGTTGCAGGCGTGCCAAATCCCGCGATCAGCTTGAGGGCTTCCGCCGCCTGCAGCGTGCCCATGACGCCCACCACGGGCGCGAAGACACCCATGGTCGAGCACTGCACTTCCTCGAACTGCGCATCGGGCGGGAACACGCAGGCATAGCAGGCGCAGTTCTCGTCGCGCGGGTCCATGACCATGAGCTGGCCGTCCAGCCGGATGGCCGCCCCCGCCACCAGGGGAACCTTGTGCCGCACGCAGGCCGCGTTGATCATGTGGCGCGTGCGGTAGTTGTCCGTGCAGTCCAGCACCAGGCTGGCCTGCGGCACGAGCTCGTCGAGCAGCGCGTCGTCGGCGCGCTGCTGGCGGCAGTCGATGCGGATGCCGGGGTTGATGGCGTGCACGGCCGTGCGTATGGATTCCACCTTGGGCTGGCCCACGCGATCCGTGGTGTGGGCGATCTGGCGCTGCAGGTTGGTCATGTCCACCGCATCGTCGTCCACCAGGGTGATGCGGCCTATGCCGGCCGAGCCCAGGTACAGCGCGGCGGGCGCGCCCAGGCCGCCTGCGCCGATGATGAGCACATGCGCTGCCAGGATGCGCTCCTGGCCTTCGATGCCGATTTCGTCGAGAAGGATGTGGCGCGAGTAGCGCAGCAGTTGATCGTCGTTCATTCGCGACTCCAGACGTGAAAAAGCCGGGCGCAAGGCCCGGCTTGGTGCAGGCGCGGACCCGGTCCGCGCCGCGCTGTCAGTTTTCCTTCTTCTCGGGCTCGCGCTCGGTCAGGGTCTTGCTGACCATGACGGGCTGGCCCTTGAGACGGTTGAGCGCCTGCTGCAGCTGGAAGTCCTTTTCGGTTCCGAACTCGGGCAGGCGGCGCTCGGCCGGCGGCTTCTTGGCTTCCTCTTCCAGGCGTTTGCGTGCTTCCTCGCGGGCCTTCTCGCGCACCTCGTCCTTGACCTCGGCACCCTGTCCGCTGGACAGGTGCTTTTCCAGGTCGGCCTCGCGCATGCGCAGGGCGGCGAACAGGTCACCTTCGGGCGTCTCATCCACCATCACGTCGGGCACGATGCCCTTGGCCTGGATGGACTTGCCGCTGGGCGTGTAGTAGCGCGCCGTGGTCAGCTTCAGGCCCGTATCGGGGCCCAGGGGGCGCACGGTCTGCACGGAGCCCTTGCCGAAGGTCTGGCTACCCATGATGATGGCGCGCTTGTGGTCCTGCAGTGCGCCGGCCACGATCTCGCTGGCCGAGGCCGAGCCTTCGTTGACCAGAACCACCAGCGGCAGTTTCTTGAGCGAGGCGGGCAGGCGCTGCAGCGGGTCACCCATGCCGCGGCGGGCATAGAAGCTGGGCGATGCCTTGTAGGTTTCCTTGCTCTCGGCCAGTTGGCCGTTGGTGGAGACCACGGTCACATCCGGCGGCAGGAATGCGGCCGAGATGGCGACGGCAGCGTCCAGCAGGCCACCCGGGTCGTTGCGCAGGTCCAGCACCAGGCCCTTCATGTTGGGGTCCTGCTTGTACAGTTCCTCGACCTTGCGCACGAAGTCGTCCACCGTGCGTTCCTGGAACTGGCTCAGGCGGATCCAGCCGTAGCCGGGCTCGATCACCTTGCCCTTGACGGACTGCGTCTTGATTTCCTCGCGCGTGATGGTCACGGGGAAGCTGCGGCTTTCATCCTTGCGCAGGATGGTCAGCTGCACCTTGGTGTTGGGCTCGCCGCGCATGCGCTTGACGGCGTCGTTGAGCGACAGGCCCTTGACGGCCGTGTCGTCGATCTTGGTGATCAGGTCGCCCGTCTTGAGGCCGGCGCGGAAGGCGGGGGAGCCTTCGATGGGCGAGACAACCTTGATCAGGCCGTCTTCCTGCGTGATCTCGATGCCCACGCCGACGAAGCGGCCCGAGGTGCCCTCGCGGAATTCCTTGTAGGACTTCTTGTCGAAGTACTGCGAATGCGGATCGAGGCTGGACACCATGCCGGAGATGGCATCGGTGATCAGCTTCTTGTCATCGACCGACTCGACATAGTCGGTCTTGATCAGGCCGAAGACGGCGGACAGCTGCTGGATTTCCTCCAGCGGCAGCGGGGTCATGGCACCGCGGGCCACGGTCTGCAAGGAAACCGTGGTCAGTGCTCCGGCGATTACGCCTACGGAAACCCAGCCGGCAATTTTGATTTTCTGGCCCATATCACCCCTTTAACCGCGTCAATATACACCCGCTTGGAAAGGCAAGCGCCCGCGTGGTTCCCTAAAAACGGCGCAGCAAGCGCAATTTCCGCAGCAGGCGCTCACCTCAAGCGGGCCCGGCTCAGGCCTTGCCCTGTGCGGCCACGGCGGCTGCAGCCTTGGCGGCAGCTTCTGCATCGCCCAGGTAATAGTGGCGAATGGGCTTGAGATCGGCATCCAGCTCATAGACCAGCGGAATGCCATTGGGCACGTTGACGCCGACGATGGCGTCATCCGAGATGCCGTCCAGGTATTTGATCAGCGCGCGGATGGAGTTGCCGTGGGCCGCGACCACGACACGCTTGCCGGACAGGATGGCGGGCGCGATGGACTCGTTCCAGAACGGCAGCACGCGGGCCACCGTGTCCTCCAGGCATTCGGTCAGCGGCACCTGGCTGGGGTCCAACTGGGCATAGCGCACGTCGCTGCGCTCGCTGCGCGGGTCTTGCGGCTCCAGGGCCGGCGGGGGCGTGTCGTAGCTGCGGCGCCACACCAGCACCTGGGCGTCACCGTATTGCTTGGCCATGTCCGCCTTGTTCAGGCCCTGCAGGCCGCCGTAGTGGCGCTCGTTCAGGCGCCAGCTGTGCTGCACGGGCAGCCAGGTGCGGTCCATTTCGTCCAGCGTGTGCCACAGCGTGCGCGTGGCGCGCTTGAGCACGCTGGTGTAGGCCAGGTCGAAGTCATAGCCTTCGGCCTTGAGCAGGCGGCCGGCGTTCTTGGCCTGCTCGACGCCGGTGGCGGTCAGGTCCACATCGGTCCAGCCGGTGAAGCGGTTTTCGAGGTTCCAGGTGGATTCACCGTGGCGGATCAGCACGAGCTTGTACATGGCGGCTTTCTAAGTCTCTCGATGCGACAAAGCTGGGCTGTCGCGGGGGCAAAAGCCAGCATTCTAGAATTGACAGGTTTGCCAACCCAAGGAATGACGTGAAATTCATCATCGATAACTGGTATTTGATCCTGATCGCGCTGGCTTCCGGCGTGATGCTGCTGCTGCCCCTGGTGCGCGGCGCAGGCGGCGGCTCGCTGACGGCGGCGCAGGCCGTGCAACTGATCAACCGCCAAAAGGCCGTGGTCATCGATGTCTGCGAGCCCGAAGAGTACGCGGCCGCCCATGCCAACGGCGCCAAGAATGTGCCGCTGAGCCAGTTCGAGGAAAAGCTGCCCACCACCGTGAAGAACAAGGCGCTGCCGCTGGTGCTGATCTGCACCAAGGGCAACCGCGCCTCCCGTGCCGAAGGCATTGCGAAGAAGCTGGGCTACGAAAAGGCCCAGGCCCTGGCCGGTGGCCTGAAGGCCTGGCGCGATGCCGGCATGCCGGTTGAAAAGGCCTGAGACGCCCCCAGCTGACGGCGATGGAAGCCGCTGCTCCGCGCCCCGGGCGCCAGCCGGCGGCACGCCGCAAACTCGAAGAAAGACGCACATGCAAGCCGTGAAGATGTACACCACCGCTGTCTGCCCCTATTGCATCCGGGCCAAGCAGATCCTCAAGTCCAAGGGCGTGGAGCAGATCGAAGAGATCCGCATCGACACCGATCCGGCCGCACGCGACGTGATGATGCAGAGCACGGGCCGCCGCACGGTGCCCCAGATCTTCATCGGCGACCACCATGTGGGCGGCTGCGACGACCTGATGGCGCTGGACGCCGACGGCGGTCTGGTGCCTCTGCTGCAAAGCTGAAACACGGGCACTGCATAATGCTGGCCCAGGTGCCCGCTGCGCAAGCTCTTGGCAGCGGGCATTTTGTTGGTGATTTTTTTGATGCCCTGGTCACCGCACCAGGGTTTTTTGCCCAGAAAGACTGATTCCATGGCCGAACAGGACACTCCCGTCTTCCAGATCCAGCGCGTCTACCTCAAGGACCTGTCGCTGGAGCAGCCCAATTCGCCCGCCATCCTGCTGGAGCAGGAGCAGCCCAGCGTGGACATCCAGCTTGGCGTCGAGGCGACTCCCGTGGCCGAAGGCATCTACGAAGTGGCCGTGACCGCCACCGTGCAGACCAAGATCCAGGACAAGACCGTTTTCCTGGTCGAGGCCAAGCAGGCCGGCATCTTCGAGATCCGCAACGTGCCCGAAGACCAGATGGGTGGCGTGATCGGCATTGCCTGCCCCCAGATCATCTATCCCTACCTGCGCGGCAACGTGGCTGACGTGGTCACCCGCGCCGGCTTCCCGCCCGTGCACCTGGCCGAGATCAACTTCCAGGCCATGTACGAGCAGCAGCAGGCAGCCGCCCAGGCGGACGGCAACTCGCTACCGCAGTAAGCCGGTCCATTCCCGGACGATGTGATTTGCGCCCAGGCGCGTCGCATCGCTGTGGTACAAGAAAAGAGGCCCGAGGGCCTCTTTTTTTCATCAACGTCGCTTCTTCAACGTCGAGCAGATATGAACATAGTGGTGATTGGCGCAGGCGCCTGGGGCACGGCGCTGGCGATGAGCGCGGCCTCGCGCGGTGACGGGCGTGTCGTGACCCTTTGGGCGCGCGACGCCGCCCAGGCGCAGGCCATGCACGGCAGCGGCGAGAACGCACGCTACCTGCCGGGCGTGGCACTGCCTGCCGCGCTGCAGGTGGTGCATGGCGAGATCGACGGCCATCTGGCGGCCGCCGACCTGATCGTGATCGGCACGCCCATGGCTGCCCTGCGCGAATGGCTGGGCCGGCTGCAGCATGTGCCCGCACCCGTGGCCTGGCTGTGCAAGGGCTTCGAGGCCGTGCCCGCAGGCGCTTCGGCCGCCGCCCATGGACTGATGGCGCACGAGGTCTGCGCCGAGGTGGCGCCCGATCTGCTGTGCGGCGTGCTCAGCGGCCCCAGCTTTGCGGCCGAGGTGGCACGCCACCAGCCCACGGCCCTGGTGGCGGCCAGCCGCCATGCCCAGGTCAATGACGCCCTGGTGGCCGCCTTCCACGGCGGCGCCATGCGTGTCTATGCCAATGCCGACATCGTGGGCGTGGAAGTGGGCGGCGCCGTGAAGAACGTGCTGGCCATTGCCACCGGCCTGTGCGACGGCCTGCAACTGGGCCTGAACGCCCGCGCCGCGCTGATCACGCGCGGCCTGGCCGAGATGACGCGACTGGGCCTGGCCCTGGGCGCGCGCACCGAGACCTTCATGGGCCTGTCGGGCCTGGGCGATCTGGTGCTGACGGCCACGGGCGACCTGTCGCGCAATCGCAAGGTGGGCCTGCTGCTGGCCCAGGGCCGCACGCTGGAGCAGGCCGTGGCCTCGCTGGGCCATGTGGCCGAGGGCGTGTACAGCGCACGCACCGTGCTGGCACGCGCGCAGCTGTTGAATGTGGAGATGCCGATCACCGAAACCGTGGTCGAGCTGCTGGACGGCCGGCTGCAGGCGGCCGAGGCCGTGCAGCACCTGATGGCGCGCGATCCGCGCGGCGAGTGATTCTTCGGTGTCCATGAAAAATGGCCCACACGCTTCCCTTGCTGCGCAAGGTCCACTGCCCCCCGAGGGGGCCGCTTTTCATCTTGGGGCGGCCCGGCGATGAAAAAGCCCCGGAGCTGGAAGGCCCCGGGGCTTTTTTGCGTCAGAAATCCTGGCGCCTGGCGCGCTACATGTCCAGCTACAGGCCCAGTTACAGGCCCAGCTCCAGACCCAGCAGTTCCTCCACCGTCTGGCGGCGGCGGATCAGGCGGGCGCTGTCGCCATCGACCAGCACTTCGGCGGCCAGCGGGCGCGTGTTGTAGTTGCTGGACATGGAGCTGCCATAGGCCCCCGTGTCATGGATGACCAGCAGGTCGCCCACCGAGGCGCCTGCCAGCGCGCGCGGCAGCACCACGCCGCCGTCGCCCTGGGTGAAAACGTCGCCCGATTCGCACAGCGGGCCGGCGACCACGGCATCGCGCAGGGGCATGGCCTGGCCGTCGCGGCGCAGCACTTCCATGCCGTGCCAGCTGCCGTACATGGAAGGGCGCATCAGCTCGTTGAAGCCCGTATCGACCAGCACGAAATGGTTGCTGCCCGCGTTCTTGGTGGCGCGCACCTGGCCCAGCAGCACGCCCGACTCGGCCACCAGGAAGCGGCCGGGTTCGATCTCCAGGCCCAGCGCATGGCCCACGATGGCCTCGGCGTCCTTGCGTGCCGCATCCCACAGGCCGTGGTAGTGGGCGGTGTCGATGGTGGCGTCGCCATCGCGGTAGGGAATGGACAGGCCGCCGCCGGCCGAGATGGCCTGCAGGTCATGGCCTGCCTGGCGGGTGGCGCGCACCAGCTCGACCATGGCGCCGCAGACCTGCTGCAGGTGGCCGTAGTCCACGCCCGAGCCGATGTGCATGTGCAGGCCGGCCAGCTTCAGGCCGCCGTCGCGGATGGCCTGCAGCGCCGCCAGCAGGTCGCTGTGCCAGATGCCGTGCTTGCTGTGCTCGCCGCCCGTGTTGGTCTTGTTGCTGTGGCCGTGGCCGAAGCCGGGGTTGATGCGCAGCCACACGGGATGGCCGGGCGAGGCCTGGGCCAGCTGGTGCAGCATGTCGATGGAGCCGGCGTTCACGGGCACCTTGTGCTCGGCCACGCAGGCCAGCGTGGCCTCGTCCATCACGTCGGCGGTGAACACGATGTCGCTGTGCAGGTCGTCGCCATGGCCGGCCGCGTAGCCGGCGGCCAGGGCGCGCAGGATTTCGCCGCGCGAGACGGCGTCCACCTTCACGCCCTGCTCGCGCATCAGCCGCAGGATGTGGATGTTGGAGCAGGCCTTCTGCGCAAAGCGGATGGTGTCGAAGGCCTTGAGCTGGGCGATGCGCGCGCGGATGGTGGCGGCGTCATAGACCCACAGCGGCGTGCCGTGCTGGTCGGCCAGGGCCCAGAGCTGGGCGGGCGAGAAGGGATTGGACATGGTGTCTCTTTCAGGGGAACTGCCGCGCATGATGGCGGATGGCGGTCATTCAGTCCAATGCTTGTTCTTATGGTGTCTATTTGATTTGGATATGCTCCTGCCATGCAAGACCCCGCGCTGCCGCACATGTCTCCCGAACCCCGCATCTCCCACCGCCACCTGGAGGTGTTTCGCGCGCTCATGCTCAGCGGCAGCGCCACGGCGGCGGCGCAGATGCTGTTCAGCTCCCAGCCCACCGTCAGCCGCGAACTGGCGCGGATGGAGAGCCTGCTGGGCTATGCGCTGTTCGAGCGCGCCCAGGGCCGGCTGCGGCCCACGGCACGCGCCCTCTCGCTGTGGGCCGAGGTGCAGCGCAGCTGGCAGGGGCTGGACCGCGTGGTCGAGCATGCGCTGGCCCTGGCGCGGCCGCACCAGGCGCGCATCAACGTGCTGTGCCTGCCCGCCCTCAGCCATGCGCTGCTGCCTGCAGCGCTGGCGCGCCTGCATGCGGAGCACGGCCCCGTGGCCGTCAGCGTGGCCACGCAGGAGGCGCCGCTGCTGCAGGAGTGGATGGCCGCCCAGCGCTACGACCTGGGCCTGGCCGAGCTGGCCGAGGCGCCTCCGGGCACGCGTGCCCTTGCGCTGCCCGCCATGGACGAGGTGGCCGTGCTGCCCGCAGGCCATGCGCTGGCCGCAAGGCCGGTGCTGGAGGTGGCTGACTTTGCCGGGGAAAGCTTTGTCAGCCTGGCGCGCGACGATCCCTATCGCCAGCAGATCGATGCCGTGTTCGAGCAGGCCGGCGTGCAGCGCCAGCTGCACCTGGAAACCCACAGCGCCGTGGCGGTCTGCGCCATGGCCCAGCATGGCCTGGGCGTGGCCATCGTCAACCCGCTGACTGCGCGTGCCTGCGCCGGGCCGCAGTTGGTGGTGCGGCCGCTGGCGTTTTCCATTCCCTTCCAGGTCCATGCGCTGCTGCCGCTGCACCGGCCAGCCGTGGCCGAGGTGCAGTGGCTGGTGGACGCGCTCGCCGCCGAGGTGGCTGCGGTCGGCTGAAGGCAGAGTGCGGGGTGCGGTATCAGCGCGCCGCGCTGTCCAGGCCGGGAGCCTTGTCTGCAGCGGGCTCGGGTGGCAGGCCCCACTCCATCCAGTCCTCGCCAAAGATCTCCACCGGGTGCTGTGTGCGGTCCGATCCGTTGCCGCAGGCCAGCTCGTCGCGGGCGCAGTAGCGGTCACATCCCCAGCAGGTGCGCTCGGGATGGGCGGGGTGGATGGGGAATTTCTTGGCCATGGCATCCAGCTTGGACCGCCATGGCCGCCAGGGTTTTGCGCTGGATCAGAACTCCAGGTTGTCGATCAGGCGCGTCTTGCCCAGGCGCGCGGCGCCCAGGGCCACCAGTGGTGCACCGGCCAGTTGCGCGCCCTCGGCGGGCGGCTGCAGGTCACGGCGCAGGCGCACGGTCAGGTAGTCGGGCTCCCAGCCCTGGGCGGCCAGGGATTGCATGGCCCAGGCTTCCAGTTCGGCCAGCGGCGCCTGGCCCGCACGCGCGGCATCGGCCAGTTGCTTGAGCGCCAGCGACAGCGCCATGGCCTGCTGCCGCTCGTCGTCGCTCAGGTAGCCGTTGCGCGAACTCAGCGCCAGGCCGTCGTCGGCGCGCGCCGTGTCGCCGGCCACGATGTTCACGGGCAGGGCGAATTGCTCGACCATGCGGCGGATCACCATCAACTGCTGGTAGTCCTTTTTGCCGAACACGGCCGTTCCGCCGCCGCTGGCGAAGAATACGGCCGAGAACAGCTTCATCACTACGGTGCACACGCCCGTGAAGAAGCCGGGGCGGAAATGGCCTTCGAGGATGTCGGCCAGCTGCGCATCGGGCTGGATCTTGAAGGTCTGCGGCTCGGGGTAGAGATCGGCTTCGCGCGGGGCGAACAGCAGGTCGCAGCCTTCGGCCTCCAGCTTGGCGCAGTCGGCCTCCCAGGTGCGCGGATAGCTGTCGAAATCCTCGTGCGGCAGGAACTGCAGGCGGTTCACGAAGATGCTGGCCACGGCAATGTCGCCGTGCTGGCGCGCGGCGCGCACCAGGGACAGGTGGCCGTCGTGCAGATTGCCCATGGTGGGCACGAAGGCGGGGCGGCCCTTGCTCGACAGGATGGCGCGCAGGTCGGCGATGGAGTGGACGATTTGCATGGGAAAACGGGAAAACGGGGGAACGGGAAGCGGGAAGCGGGAAGAGGAAAAACGGATCGTGCAGCCTGCCGGACTACCAGGCGTGCTTGCTGTCGTCGGGGAAGCTGCCGTTCTTCACGGCATGCACATAGGCCTCGAAGGCGCCCTTGACGCTGCCCGCATCCGCCATGAAGTTGTGCACGAAGCGGGCCATCTTGCCCAGGTTCACGCCCAGCATGTCGTGCAGCACCAGGACCTGTCCGGCCGTGCCGCTGCCCGCGCCGATGCCGATGGTGTGGCAGTGCGGCAGCTCGGCCGTGAGTTCGCGCGACAGCTGTGCCGGCACCATCTCCAGCACCAGCATGGAGGCGCCTGCATCCTGCAGCTCCAGCGCATGGCGGCGCAGCGTGGCCGCGCCCTCGTCGCTCTTGCCCTGGACGCGGTAGCCGCCCAGCGCATGCACGGTCTGCGGCGTCAGGCCCAGGTGGGCGCAGACGGGCACGCCGCGCTCGACCAGGAATTGCACGGTGGGCGCGGTCCAGCCGCCGCCTTCGAGCTTGACCATATGGGCGCCGGCCTGCATCAGCTCGCAGGCGCTGCGCATGGCCTGCTCGCGGCTTTCTGCATAGCTGCCATAGGGCATGTCGGCGATCAGCCAGGCCGTGCCCTGCACGCGGTGCAGGCCGCGCGCCACGCTGGCCGTGTGGTAGCACATGTCCTGCAGCGACACGCCCACGGTGCTGTGCAGGCCCTGGCAGACCATGCCCAGCGAATCGCCCACCAAAATGCACTCCACGCCGGCCGCATCGGCCACGGCCGCGAAGGTGGCGTCATAGGCGGTGACCATGGTGATCTTCTCGCCGGCCTCGCGCATCTGCGCCAGGCGCGGAAGGCTCACGGGGCGGCGCTGGGGCAGCGGCGAGGCGGGAGGGATGGTGCCGTAGGGCGTGCCGGCGGTGACGGGTGCTTGGGTCATGGGGCGCTCGGAGGGGGATGGAATTGCCGCGAGTCTATGCGATGCGCGCGGGGGGCACCTGTCCCTGAGCTGTCCTTTGCTTTTCCGTCACCTTTCGGGCAGGCCACGCCATCGGCGCCACAGCGGAGACAGCAGGGCCACGAGCATGGCCGTGCTGGCTGCCACGGCAGGCGCGCCCATCAGCAGGTCCAGCCAGTGCTGGGTATCCGTCCAAGGGCCTGCGCTGCCGGCGGGTTGGGGCAACAGCAGTGCGGACCACTTGGACCAGGCGGCGGCGAGCCATATCAGGGCCAGCGACATGCCCAGGGCCAGCAGCACCGCGCCGGCCCAGGGGCGCTTGAGCACACGGATGCGCAGCCAGGCGACCGATATCAGCGCGGCTGGAAACAGCCCCAGCACATAGAGGCTGGTGATTCCCAGCATCCCGGCCAGCACGCTGCCAAGCAAGGTCAGGACCAGGCATGCGCCCCAGGCCACCAGCTGCATGGCAGGCATCAGGCGCACCAGCACCAGGGCCAAGGCGAGGAAAAAGCCAACGCTGGCGGCCGCCAGCAACTGGGACATCCTTGGCCATTCGTCGTCGCGGGACCTGTCAGCGCGCCGCAGATGGCTTTCCTGGTAGGCCGGCAAGGCCAAGCCGTAGCGCGCGTGCTTCCATTGCACATGCTGCAGCGGGCTCCATCGGCTGTCGAACATCTCCAGCAGCATGAGCCACTCACGGTTGCTCTGGGCCAGATAGGTACCGAAGCATTTGCGCGGATCCGGCTCCAGATCCAAAGGCCTGCTGCGACCCCAGGCTGGTTTGCAGTTGGAGTTCTGCGCTCTGGATACCTTCTCGCCAGTCTCTGATGGTGGGCTGGCGGCCAAGTAGGCGCGCCATTCCTCGGCCAGGGGGGATTGCAGCGCGCTGCGGTAGCTGGCCAGCAGGTGCTCCGCCTCGTCCTGGGCGGAGCTGGCAGACTGGCGCACATAGCCTCTGGCCTGCAATGGCTGGCCGTAGCGCTCGAGTGTCTGGGCAATCGCGGCCTGGTCTCCGCGCATCAACCAGACCAGGGCCTGGATGCTCGGGTACTTCGCCGGATCGACCTCTTCCTCGCGCAGCACACGTATCCATTCCACGAGCATGGCCGCCTGGCGTGGCGCGACGAGCGCCTCCAGGGCTGCGACTTGCTCGACAGTCTGGATCTGTGCACTGACATCCGTGTCCGACCATTGGCGCTGCATCCGCATTTCATAGATGGGCGAAAAGGCGATCGCAGGCGCGAACAATAGCGATAGGAACAAGGCTCCCCACAGGTACTCCCACCACAGGCCCCAGCGGCCCACGGGGGCGTGTTCACGCCAGCGGTTGTGGATGCGCACGCGCAGCAACCACCACAGCGCCAGGCCGATCGCCACGATCCAGGCCACGACGAAGCCGATGTCCAGTGCCAATTGCTCGGGCGTTTGCCGGGCCGTGGACGCAACGCCGGGCAGGGAGCCCATCCAGCGCGCGGGTTCGGCCATCCATTGCATCCAAACGCCGAGCACCAGCACGCACCACAGCAGCGCCAGCGGCAGATACCAGTGCAGGCGCAGCTGCCACAGCAGGGGGCAGCGCATCAGCACCCATTGGTCCCAGCGGTTCGTCATATCGGAAAAACGTGGCATGGCTCAGTCCCTCACGAACAGGCGGCGGGTGGATGCGGTGATGTCGCGGAAATAGCGCACGGGCATCTGTGCCTGCACGGCCTGCGCCAGGAACTGAGCTGCCGTGAACGGCACGTGAAAGCTCACGATGTGGGTCTGGCCGCTGAGCTGGTGCGTATGGGATGGCAGCCGGTCCAGCCAGGGTTTCAGCTGCGCCATGGCCCAGCCGGTCTCGAACTCGATGGCGCAGCCTTCCATGGCGGCAAAGCTCTGCTGGACGCTGCGCGGCTGGCCTTGCTCCAGGAACAGCACCTGGTCGGCCACCTTTTCCACCTCGTACAGCTGCTGTGAACTCAGCACCAGGGCCATGGGTTGCCAGGGCGAGCGCGCCAGCGACTGCAGATCGGTCAGCAGGGTCTGCTGGGCGTTGATGTCCAGATTGGCCAGCGGCTCGTCCAGCAGCAGCACGCGCGGCCGGCAGAGCAGGGCGCGCGCCAGCTCGAAGCGCATCTTGTAGCCCGAGGACAGCTGTTTCCACTGGTGGCCCCGGAAGGCGCGCAGCCCCAGCTGCGCGATGACCAGCTGTACCAGGCAGATGTTGCGTTGGCCCACGGCGCCATGGCTGCGCGCGGCGAATTGCAGATGGTCCATCAGGCGCCCGCCCCAGACGGCCGGGCGCTGGGGGATATAGGCGAGCTGGGTGCGCAGCAGGTAGGCATCAGTGGCGGGAACACCCCAGTCCAGATGCCCTGCGTCGGGCGCCAGATCGGCGGCCAGCAGGCGCAGCAAGGTGGTCTTGCCGTTGCCGTTCTCGCCCACCAGTCCCAGGATGGTGCCGGGCTCCACGGCCACATCCACCGGCCCCAGCGCAAAGCCGCCGCGCCGGTAGCGCTTGACCAGTTGCCGTCCCTGTACACGGTGCGCACGGTGCGCAAGGTGCGCGCGGGGAGGTGCGGAATCGGCCTGCAGCGCCTGGCCCGGGGCATGGGCGGCATGCAGGGCATCGAAGGCCTGCTGCACCAGCGCGCGGCGGGGCTCTGCGCCGGAATCGGCAGCGAGGCCGTCCCAGGCGTCCAGCGCAGTCAGCAGGCTCTGCTGCACGGCGGTTTCGGCGGGCAGGGCGGCGTCTATGAGTGCACGCCACGCGCCATGCCATTGCTGGCTGGCGATCGCCTGTTCGACGGATTGCGCCCAGGCCGCGACACAGGTCGCCACACAGGCCTGCCACGGCCCTGGCGGTGGTGCCGATTCGATGCTCGATTCCATGAAGCCCTCCCTTTTTTCTGTGCTGCGCGGTGCGGCCATCCGGGGAGCCGGACAGTGCGATTCCCGGCGCGCGACGAGTCTATGCGATCCCGCTATGCTGTACTTCCCGCGACGGACGACAGGGCCCGCACAGGCCCTGCGGATGCGCTTCAACGGTGTTGCACCATGTCCGGTTCCTTACAGACATCTCCGCTTCTTCCCGCCGTGGCCTGGCAGGGCCTGCGCCAGGTCCATGTGCTGCAAAGCCTGACCGACGAGCGCCTGGCCGAACTGGCGGCGCAGTGCCGCTGGCAGCATCTGGCGCTGCACCAGACGCTGGAGGGCGCGTACACCGATCAGCGTCTCTACATGCTCGTGCAGGGCGGCTTGCGCGTCAGCAGCTATGCCCCCAACGGGCGCGGGCTCACGCTGGGCGAGATTGCCCAGGGCGTGTTCTTCGGCGGCCTGCCGCAGCAGCAGGCGGGCTGCACGGCCATGCCCCTGGTGGTCGAGGCAGGCGTCCCCAGCCTGATTGCCTCGCTGGCCCATGAGGATGTGGAAGCCCTGCTCATGAACGAGCCCCAGGTCCTGCGCGCCTTCATCGGCCGGCTCAGCGATCTGGCCGTGGCGCTGGCGCGCCGCATGGTGGATCTGGGAACGCTGTCGGTGCGCAGCCGCCTGCATACCCAGTTGCTGGAGCGTGCCGAGCGCGCGGGCATCGACCAGGGGCAGGCCCTGCTGGCGCCCGCACCCCGGCAGACCGACCTGGCGCTGATGCTGGGCTCCAGCCGCGAGGAAGTGGCGCGCGAGATGTCGCGCCTGGTGCGCCTGGGCCTGCTGCGGCGCGAAGGCCGCAACCTGCGCATCTGCCATGTCGAAGGCCTGCGCGTGCTGCTCGAGGAAGCGCGCTGAGCCTTTGCCTGCCGCGGCTGTTTCAAGCCGCGAAAAACACTGTTTCAGGAACGCGTGAATTCGCCCTCTGTCGAGGGGAACACGGGTGAAAAGGCAGCGGGCCGCCCGGGCCGGATGCGAAAACACGTGAGAAAACGCACAGACGAAGAATGCTGCAGCGCCGCATAGTACGTCCATGCCGTGAGGAAATGAATGCCGAGCGGCCTTTTGAAAGGATCTGACATGCGTACCCTCTCCGCTGCACTGGCCGCCCTGACCCTGGGCCTCGCCGGCACTGCAATGGCCCAAGAAGCCGTTTCCCCCTCGTCCTCCGCCACCGCAGGCCTGAGCCGCGCCGAAGTGCTGGCCGACCTCGAAATGTGGCACCAGGCGGGCATGACCTACCTGCCCTCGCCTTCGGCAGACCGCGACATCAGCTACAACTCGGCCGAATACCAGCGCGGCCTGGCCCGCTACCAGCAACTGCGCAGCGGCCCCGCCTACCGTGAGGCCGTGGCCCGCCTGGAAGGCCAGCACACCGTCACGCAGAAGTGATGTGAATGGATATGGGTCCGGCATGGTGCCGGGCCTGTTGGTGGAAAGCGTCCTTTCGGGACGCTTGGTTTGGCGCCCTTCGGGGCGCTTTTTTGTTTCCCTCGCTCTACACTGGGCGGCCCCGTGTCAGTGGCTGCTATCGATAGCGAAGCTGCTGATGCAAGTACAGCATGCGTTGACGGCCGTTTTGTGAAGTTTCTGATCGATTTTCCCAACCCCCATGACGGTTCGGCCGCCCGGCTGCGCCATGGCTTCGGGCCGCCGCTGCGCAGCCTGGCAGCCCATGCGCCCGAGCAGGTGCGCGGTGTGCTTGACGCCGTGCAGCAGGCCGCCCAGGCCGGCCTGTGGTGCCTGGGCTGGGTGCGCTACGAGGCGGCGGCGGCGTTTGACGCGGCCTACGCGGGCGCCTTGCATGCCACGCCGCCAGGCGAGCCGCTGGCCTGGTTTGCCGTCTTCGACGGCCCCCGGCCCTGGCCTGAAGACGCGGACGCAGTCGATACCGGCCCTCAGGTGCAATCTCAGGTGCAATCTCGGGTGCAATCTCGGGTGCAATGGCAGCCCGGCCTGGAGCGTGCCGATTTCGATGCCGCCATCGCGCGCATCCACGAGGCGATTGCGGCCGGTGACTGCTATCAGATCAATTACACGGCCCAGTTCATGGGCCGGCTGCTGGGCGACATTCCATCGCTGTTCGCCGCGCTGCGCCGTGCCCAGCCCGGCGGCTACGTGGCCTGCATGGACAGCGGCGACGAGCAGGTGCTGTCCGTCTCGCCCGAGCTGTTCTTCGACTGGGATGGCGAGCGCATCCTCACGCGCCCCATGAAGGGCACGGCGCCCCGTGGCGCCACGCCTGCACAGGACGAGGCGAATGTCCAGGCCATGCGGTCCTCGCCCAAGGAGCGGGCCGAGAACGTGATGATCGTGGACCTGCTGCGCAATGATGTCTCGCGCATTGCCGAGCCTTTCAGCGTCCAGGTGCCGCGCCTGTTCCATGCCGAACCCCTGCCCACCGTGTGGCAGATGACGTCCGACGTGCAGGCGCGCACGCGGCCCGGCACGGGCCTGGCGGACGTGTTTGCGGCACTGTTTCCCTGCGGCTCCATCACGGGCGCGCCCAAGCGCCAGGCCATGCGGCTCATCCACGAGCTGGAATCGGGTCCGCGCGGCGTGTACTGCGGCGCCGTGGGCGTGGTGCGGCCCGGCATCGCCGCGGGGCGCGTGCACGCCACCTTCAATGTGCCCATACGCACGGTGGTGGCGCGTGGCACGGAACTGCGCTGCGGCATCGGCAGCGGCATCACCTCGGGCGCCGAGGCGCCTGCCGAATGGCAGGAATGGCGCCACAAGAGGGCTTTTCTGGACAAGGTGTGAAAGGGCGTGCAGCCATGGCGGATACGGACTTGGATTTCGACATTCTGGAAACCCTGGCCCTGCGGGATGGCGGTTTCATCCACCTGCAGCGCCATGTGACGCGCATGCAGGACGCGGCGCGGCATTTCGGCCGGCCCTGCACGGATGCCGTGCTGGAGCAGGCATTGCAGCAGCTGCGCCAGGCGCACGCCAGCGGCCACTGGCGCGTGCGCCTGGCGCTGGATGCCACGGGGCGGATACAGACCCAGGCGGCGCCGCTGCCGCCTTCCGCCACGCCTGTTCGGCTGGCGCTGGCCGACCGGCCCATCGCCAATGCGGTGGCGCATGGCGACTGGGTGCGTTTCAAGACCTCGCGCCGCGCGCACTACGACAGCCTGCAGCCCACCGATGCCTCGGTGTTCGACACCGTGCTCCACAACGAGGACGGCGAGATCACCGAGGGCACGCGCGGCAACATCGCCGTGCTGCTGGCGGGCCGCTGGGTGACCCCGCCGCTGTCCAGCGGCCTGCTGCCCGGCGTGGGCCGCGCGGTGGCGCTGGACGAGGGCCGCGTGGTGGAGCACCCGGTGCGGCTTGACGACCTGCCGCGCGTGCAGGGCTGGGCCTTCGTCAACAGCCTGCGCGGCTGGTTGCTGGCGGTTCTGCGCTGAGCTGCAGGTCAGGGTGGACCTCATGGTTTTCAGGGATGGATTTCACAAGGCAATGTCAGACAATCGGTGAATATTGTTGAGCAATATCATTTTGATTGTTGGCTGATACCTGTCTCCCCTGAGATCGATCCATGCATGAATTCCGTATTTCCCGCCGCGCGCTGATCAGCGCCGCGGCTGTCCTGGCGGCGGGCCCGCTGTGCGCCCAGACCACCTATCCCAACAAGCCCATTCGCGTCGTCGTCGGCTACGCGGCAGGCGGCTCGGTCGACCTGGTGGGGCGCGTGGTGGGTGACATCCTGGCCAAGCACCTCAATGCGACCGTCGTGGTCGACAACGTGCCCGGTGCCGCCGGCGTGGTGGCCGCGCAGCGCGTGGTCGGTGCCAAGGCCGACGGCTATACCCTGCTCGCAGGCTCCAGCAACGAATTGGCGGGCACGAAGTTCGTCAACGCCGCGCAGAAGTACGACCCGGCCACGGACCTGACCGGCATCGCGCTGACCGGCGTGCTGCCCAACCTGTGGGTTGCCGGCACCAAGATGCCGGCCAAGACCATCGACGAGTTCATCGCCCTGGCCAAGGCCCATCCCGGCAAGTACAGCTACGGCAGCCCGGGCATCGGGTCCACGCCGCATTTCTCGGGCGAGCTGATCAAGAAGATTGCCGGGGTGGACATCGTCCATGTGCCCTACAAGGGATCGGCCGCGATGACCAGCGACCTGGCCGGCGGCAACCTGGATTTCGCCATCGTCTCTCCCTCGGTGGCGGCTCCGTTCATCCAGAGCGGCAAGATCAAGGCCCTGGGCGTGACCACGGCGCACCGCATCGCCATGATGAAGGACGTGCCCGCACTGGGCGAGAACGCAGCGCTCAAGGGCTATGCGCTGAGCGGCTGGTTCGGGCTGGCGGGACCCAAGGACCTGCCTGCCGAGGTGGTGGCCAGCCTGCAGAAGGCCTTGAAGGCGGGCCTGGCCGATCCGGCGATGCGTGCGCGCCTGGAAGGGGCGGGCATCATTGCCCCCACGGGCGACGAAAACCTGGCCCAGATCATCCGTACCGACATGGGCAAGTACGCCGAACTGGTCAAGTTCGCCAGGATCACGCCGGAAAACTGAAGCAGGGCCGGCCGCCATGAAAAACGCCTCGCTCCCCGAGGCGTTTTTTCATTCGGGCCTGTGCAGGGCATGCAGGGACAGCAGCCCCTCGAACGCATCGCGCAGCGGCTGCAGCGACGGGCCGGCAGGCGCCAGCCGTTGCAGCGCGCAGGCCGCTGCCTCCAGCGTGGACAGCTGGCCCGGCGCATGGGCCTTGCGCAGGGCGCCGTAGCGCGAGGCGGGCAGGTCGCCCTGCAGTGCCAGGCGCGGCAGGGCCTGCAGGCCGGGGTTGAGGTAGAGCATCTTGCGGCTCTTGCGCCAGGTGGCGTCCAGCACCACCAGGCGCAGGTCCTCGGGGCATGGCGCGGGCTGCGGCCAGGGCGCTTGCCTGGCCAGGCCCAGCTGGTCGCCGTGCGGTGTTTCCGGATAGAGCAGTACGGCCTGCCGCGGGGCGTCGCCGGCCTGCCAGGGCGCGTGCAGCAGTGCCTGCAACTGCGCTGGCTCGAAGGCCTCGCCCACCGCCAGGCGGCTGGCGGGCAGGCACAGGTGCAGCAGCCGGCCCGTGCCCTTGGCCTGCAGTTCTTCCTCGGGATGCTGGAGCACCAGCAGCTGCACCGCATGCGGCACCGGCTGCACCAGGGGGCACAGGCAGGTGCGCTCAGGGCGCAGGCATTGGGCGCAGCGTGCGCGGGTGCTCACGGCGGACAAGGCCCGGCGCCTGCCTTACAGGCGACCCTTGTAGTAGCTGGGCTTGTCCATGTCGGCGATTTCCACGCTGAGCTGGACCATCATGCCGGCCGGCTGGGGCGTGAGGCGGCGCAGCACCGCGGCAATGCCTTCGGACAGTTCTTTCTTGGCCGTGTCGGTACGGCCCGCCAGCAGGCGCAGCTGCACGTGGACGAAGCCGCGGTTGGCCGGTGCCGAGCCGATCTCGAACTGGCTGACCGGCAGCAGGCGGGCCTTGACGTCGGCCTCGTCCAGGATGCTGGGGTGGCTGCAGACGAAGGCATTGAGTTCGGTCAGCAGTTGCTGGCCGGGCAGGCCGGTGAGGTTGTCGGTGTATTCGACGTAGAGATGGGGCATGGATGTCTCCGTTCCGGTGGTGAAGAGGGATTCAGGGGAGGGGTGGGACCAGGCGCGAGACCTCGTCCAGCGCCGTCAGCAGCAGCTGCACGTCGATGCGCGTGTGGGAGGCCGACAGCGCAATGCGCAGCCGTGCCGTCCCTTCGGGCACGGTGGGCGGGCGGATGGCGGGCACCCACAGGCCGCGCTCGCGCAGGCCTTCCATCACGGCCAGGGCCGTGGCGTTGGAGCCTATGACCAGGGCCTGCACGGCGGTGCGCGAGGGCAGCAGCTGCCAGCCCGTGCGCGCCAGCAGCGGCGTGAGGCCGGCGCGCAGCTCGGCAATGCGTTCGGCCAGGGCCTCGCGGCGCTCGTCCTCGGCCTCGATCAGGGCCACGCTGGCCTGCAGCGCGCTGGCCAGCATGGGCGGCGCGGCCGTGGCGAAGATGTAGCTGCGCGTCTTTTGCAGCAGCCATTCGACCAGCATGTCGCTGCCTGCGACAAAGGCACCGGCCACGCCAGCGGCCTTGCCCAGGGTGGCCATATAGAGCACGCGGGGCGAGGCATTTGCGCCTGTCAGTCCCGCCTCGGCCAGGCTGCCCCGGCCTTGTGGGCCGAGCACGCCGAAGCCATGCGCGTCGTCGAGCAGCAGCAGCGCGTCGTATTGCTCGCACAGCGCCAGCAGTCCGCGGATGTCGGCCACGTTGCCGTCCATGCTGAACACGGCATCGCTGATGACCAGCTTGCGCCGGGCCGTGCTGGCGGCCAGTTGCGCGGCCAGATCGGTCAGGTCGGCATGGGCATAGCGGTGGACCTGGGCACGCGACAGGCGGGCGCCGTCGATCAGGCAGGCGTGGTTGAGCGCATCGGAGAACAGGGCATCGCCAGCACCCACCAGGGCCGGCACGATGCCGGCATTGGTGGCGTAGCCCGCATAGAAGTAGAGCGCGCGCGGCAGCTGCACGAAGTGCGCCAGCTGTTCCTCCAGCGCGGCGTTGGCCGTGCTGTGGCCGCTGACCAGGGGCGAGCCGCCCGAGCCCACGCCAAAGGCCTGGGCGCCCGCGCAGGCGGCGCGCACCAGGGTGGGGTGGCCGGCCAGGCCCAGGTAGTCGTTGCTGCAAAAGGCCAGCATGGGGTGGCCGTCCACCTCCATGTGGGCGCCGCTGGCGGCGCCCTGCAGCGGCGCCGTGGCGCGGCGGCGGCGGCGCAGGTGGGCCGCGTCGAGTTCGGCGATGCGCGCGGGGATGTCGTCCAGCCAGGAGCCGCTCATTGCCATTGCTCCGGCAGGGTGTAGGTGGTGGCGCGCGGGTCGGGGTGCTGCTGGAAGGGGATGTCGGCCAGCAGCGGCGCCTGCAGTTGCCGGTCCAGGTGCTGGCTCAGCCAGGCCATGTTTTCCTCGGGCACCAGCATGGCGGGGTCCACGCGGCTGGCAATCCAGCCGGCCAGGCGCAGGCCGCGCGCGCGGATGGCCTCGGCCGTGAGGGCGGCGTGGTTCAGGCAGCCCAGCCGCAGGCCCACGACCATGACCACGGGCAGGTCCAGCGCGCAGGCCAGGTCGGCGCCCGAGAGCTGGTCGGACAGCGGCACGAGAAAGCCGCCCGCGCCTTCCACCACCACGGCGTCGGCCTGTTCGGCCAGGCGCCGGTAGCTGTCCACGATGTGTGCGATCTCTATGGAGCGGCCCGCGCGCTGCGCGGCGATGTGCGGCGACATGGGATCGGGCAGCAGCACGGGGTTGTCCAGTTCGGGCGGCACGGCCAGGGTGGAGGCGGCGCGCAGCGCCAGCGTGTCCTCGTTGGCCCAGCCGCCCTGGCCGTCGGGCTCGGCGCCTGCGGCCACGGCCTTCATGCCCACCACGCGGGCATGGTGGCGGGCCAGCGCATGCAGCAGCCCGCAGGAGGCCAGGGTCTTGCCCACGCCCGTGTCGGTGCCGGTGACAAAGCAGCCAATGGTGCGGTGGGCGTTCACGAATGGTTCTCCTGGGCCAGGGTGTCTTCAAGGGCGGCCAGCGCGCTGGCCGCCAGGTGCTGCGCGGCTTCTTCGTCCAGCAAATAGGGAGGCATGGCGTAGAGGGTGTTGCTGATAGGGCGCAGCAGCAGCCCGCGCTCCAGTGCGGCTGCGCTGTAGCGGCGCGAGAAGTCGGGCAGGGAGGTCTGCACATCCCAGGCCCAGATCATTCCCTGGCGCCGTGCTTGACGCACGCGGGCGTGCTGGTTCAAAGGGGCGAAGGCGCCGTCAAGCCTTTGCGCGAGCGCGAGGTTGGCGTTGATGGCATCGGTCTGCTCGAACAGCTCCAGCGTGGCCAGGGCGGCGCGGCAGGCCAGCGGGTTGCCGGTGTACGAGTGCGAGTGCAGGAAGCCACGCGCCACGGAATCGTCGTAGAAGGCGGCGTAGACGGTCTTGGTGGTCAGCACGGCCGACAGGGCCAGCGTGCCGCCCGTCAGGCCCTTGGACAGGCAGATGAAGTCCGGCCGGATGCCGGCCTGCTGGTGGGCGAACATGCTGCCCGTGCGGCCGAAGCCCACGGCGATCTCGTCCACCACCAGGTGCACCTCGTAGCGGTCGCACAGGGCGCGCGCCAGGCGCAGGTACTCGGGGTCGTGCATGGCCATGCCGGCCGCGCACTGTACCAGCGGCTCGACGATGAGGGCGGCCGTGGTCTCGTGGTGCTGCTCCAGCCACTGGCGCAGGCCTTCGGCGGCGCGCCGTGCCACATCGACCGGGCTTTCGCCGCCTTGCGCGCCGCGTGCATCGGGGCTGGGCACGGTGTCGGCCAGGCGCACCAGGGGGGCATAGGCTTCGCGGAAGATGGGAATATCGGTCACGGCCAGCGCGCCCACGGTTTCGCCGTGGTAGCCGCCGGCCAGGCCGGCAAAGCGGCTCTTGGCGGGGCGGCCCAGGTTGCGCCAGTAGTGCGCGCTCATCTTGAGGGCGATCTCGGTGGCCGATGCGCCGTCGCTGCCGTAGAAGGCATGGCCCAGGCCGGTGAGCGTGGCCAGCCGTTCGGACAGCTCGACCACGGGCGCGTGCGTGAAGCCGGCCAGCATCACATGGTCCAGCCGGGCGAGCTGGTCGGTGAGCGCGGCCTGGATGTGCGGATGGCTGTGGCCGAAGAGGTTGACCCACCAGGAGCTGACGCCATCCAGGTAGCGGCGTCCTTCGGTGTCGTGGAGCCAGGGCCCCTGTGCGCGCGCGATGGCAATGGGGGGCGCGGCCTCGTGCCGCTTCATCTGGGTGCAGGGGTGCCACACAGCCGCAAGGCTGCGGGCGGCAAGCGATTGAGTCATCGCGCGATTGTCACACCGCAGCGCAGCTCACAGCTGCTGCGTGGGCACGTGGTGGCGCAGTTCGACCTGGCGGTTGGCATCGTCCACGAAGACCAGCTGCGGCTGGTGCGTGGCCACGTCGGTCTCATGCACCTGGGCGAAGGAGGCAATGATCAGCAGGTCTCCCACGGCGGCACGGCGCGCGGCCGAGCCGTTGACCGAGATCATGCCGCTGCCGCGCTGGCCCTTGATGGCATAGGTGACGAAGCGCTCGCCGTTGTCGATGTTCCAGATGTGCACCTGCTCGTTCTCGACGATGTTGGCGGCGTCCAGCAGGTCCTCGTCGATGGCGCAGGAGCCTTCATAGTGCAGCTCGCATTGCGTGGTCTTGACGCGGTGGATCTTGGATTTGAGCAGGGTGCGGAACATGTTTTGTCTCTCGAGGGGGCGCTTTGCGCGGTCTTGATGGGGCCTGGGCTGGCAAAAAAAGCCACCAAGTCTATATGCGAAGGAGAAATCCCATGAAGGCCGTGAAGTTGTTCAACGGCAGCGGCGCCGCTGCGGGGCCTGGCTTCAGTTCAGGTCGAGTACGCAGCCATCGCCGATGCTGTCGCGCCATACGCGGATGCGGCTGGGAGCGGGCTGCAGGTCGGCCAGGGAATCGGCAATGAACAGGCACAGGTTTTCCAGCGTGGGCTTGCCCAGGCCGGGGATTTCGTCGAGAAAGCGGTGGTCCAGCGCGTCGCCCAGGGTCTTCAGGCGCGAGCGCAGGTAGCCCAGGTCGATCACCATGCCGTTGTCCGGATTGCGCGGGCCGGAGACGCTGACTTCGGCATAGTAGGTGTGGCCGTGGATGCGGCGGCTGCTCTCGGTCTCGATGGCGCGCTCCAGCGTGTGGGCGGCATCGAAGAAAAAGCGCTGGTGTACGGTGAACTGCATGGCAAAAATCAGCGGATGCCGGTGAGCTTGTGGGTCTGCAGGCTCAGGCGCCAGGCCGGGCGCTGCAGGCATTGCGCTATGCAGGCGGCCGTGTTGTCGGCCTGCAGGACGTTGTCCATGGGCTGCAGGAAATAGCGGTCGAAACGGGTGCCGGCCTCGATGGCCTGCAGATCGAAGCCGGGCTGCGGCCAGACCAGCTTGAGCTCCTGGCCGCTGCGCTGCACCCATTCGGCGCCGGCCTTGGGGCTGATGCACAGCCAGTCGATGCCCTCGGGCGCGGCCACGGTGCCATTGCTTTCCACGGAAATGCGAAAGCCGCGCGCATGCAGGGCGGCGATCAGGGGCTCGTCCACCTGCAGCAGGGGCTCCCCCCCGGTCAGCACCACCATGCGGTGCTGGCTGTCGCCGGCCGGCCACTGGGACAGGATGCGTTCGGCCAGGGCGTCGGCCGTGGCGAACTTGCCGCCCAGCGTGCCGTCGGTGCCCACGAAGTCGGTATCGCAGAACTGGCAGATGGCGCTGGCGCGGTCCTGCTCGCGGCCGGTCCAGAGGTTGCAGCCTGCAAAGCGGCAGAAGATGGCCGGCGTGCCGGCCTGGCCGCCCTCGCCCTGCAGGGTGTAGAAGATTTCTTTGACGCTGTAAGTCATGGTGCATGGAGGCCGGTGGAGCCGGCCTGTCGGTGTGCGCGTGCCTGTATCCGTGCCCGCTAGACGGGCGTATAGGCCAGGCGCACGTAGATGGGCGCAAAGGCTTCGGCCTGGGTGATCTCGATCAGCGTTTCCTTGGCCAGCTCCAGCAGGGCGATGAAGGTCACGACCAGCACGGTCGAGCCTTTCTCGGGCTGGAACAGGGTCTCGAACTCGACGAAGCGCCGGCCCTGCAGGGCCTTGAGCACCTGGCTCATGTACTCGCGCACCGAGAGTTCCTCGCGCGTGATCTTGTGGCTTTGCACAAGCTTGGCGCGCTTGAGAATGTCGCGCCAGGCCGATTGCAGCTCGGCCACGTCCACATCGGGAAAGCGCGGCTGCAGGTTCTGCTCGATGTGGATCTGGGCCCGGAGGAAGTCACGCCCGTAGTGCGGCACCTGGCCGAGCTGGTGGGCAGCGAGCTTGATCTGCTCGTACTCGAGCAGCCGGCGCACCAGCTCGGCGCGCGGGTCCTCGGCCTCTTCGCCGCCTTCCTGCTTCTTGGGCGGCAGCAGCATGCGCGACTTGATCTCGATGAGCATGGCCGCCATCAGCAGGTACTCGGCCGCCAGTTCGAGGTTGCGGCTGCGGATCTCGTCGACATAGCGCATGTACTGGCGCGTCACGTCCAGCATGGGTATGTCGAGGATGTTGAAGTTCTGCTTGCGGATCAGGTACAGCAACAGGTCCAGCGGCCCTTCGAAGGCTTCGAGGAAGACCTCCAGCGCATCGGGCGGGATGTACAGGTCCTGCGGCAGGGCGAACAGCGGCTCGCCGTACAGGCGCGCCAAAGCCACCTGATCGATCACGACCGGGGTGCCGTCGCCAGGAGGGGGGGATGTGGCGGAGGCGCCCGCAGGCGCCAGCGCGGATTCAGCCTCGGCCATGCCTTGCTGCCTGGGCGAATGCCGCATGCGCAGGGTGCACGGTGGGAACAGGCTGATTTTTCATCGCATGGGCAATCAGGAGTTCGTCTGGTAGACGTAGGGCTTCTGGTCCACGCGGCCGGCGCGCAGGTCTTCCCAGACTTCGTGGTTCACGTCCTTGTCCCACAGCAGCGAGCGGCCGGCCAGCTGCTGGCTGGGCAGCTCGGGCTTTTGCTTCTTCAGGTCATTGATGAAGTTGGTGGCGTCGGAGCGATAGTCGGGGCGGCGAAAGAATGACATAGTCTGATAACCTCTTGAATCGCGTGATTTTACCGGGACACCGCCGATGAACCTAGTCTCCCGTCTTCTGGGGGTTGCCGTGGCCGTGATGGGCATGCTCTCGCTGCCCGGCTGCGATCCCCAAAACATCAAGGAACTCGAAGAAGGCCTGTCCACCGAGGCCGACGTCCGCGCCCGCTTTGGCGAGCCCGAACGCATCTGGACCGAGCCCGACGGCTCGCGCACCTTCGAGTACAACCGCCAGCCCGCCGGCAGCCGCAACTACATGATCACCATCGGCACCGATGGCCGCATGAGCGCGCTGCGCCAGGTGCTGGCGCCGCACAACTTCGAGAAAATCCGCCCCGGCATGGACGAGGAGCAGGTGCGCCGCATGCTGGGCAAGCCCGCCAAGATCACGCCCTACCAGCTCAAGCAGGAAACCGACTGGGACTGGAACTACATCGATCCCCCCACGCGCGACATGGAGTTCACCGTGACCTTCGGGCCCGACGGACGCGTGCTGCGCAGCGCGGGCCGCGAGAAACTGCACGGCGGAGCCTGACAACAGGCCCTTGCAAGTTCCTGCAAGCTCCTGCGGCGCGCTGTACCCTGCACGCCACAGCGCGCCGGGGCAACAGTCTCTAGAATCCGGGTTTATACCTATGACACCCCATGGGTACGGTGAAGGCCCCGAACCGGGGCCTTTGCGACGATAGATCTGTCATCACCCCGACAATGTCCACGCCTTCCCTACCCGCTGCCGCGCCTGCTGCGCCTGTCCCGGCCACCGCTTCGCTGCGCCATGGCCTCTTCGAGGATGTCCAGGCCCTCTTTACCGGAACCCTGTTCGTGGGCATCGCCATGATGATGTTCGCCCAGGCGGGGCTTTTGACGGGAAGCACGGCGGGCCTGGCCTTCGTGCTGCACTACGCCACGGGCTGGCCGTTCGGCCTGGTCTTCTTCGCGATCAACATTCCGTTCTACTGGTTTGCCTGGACGCGCGTGGGCCGCACCTTCACGGTCAAGACCTTCATCTGCGTGGGCGCGCTGTCGCTGATCACCGAAATGGGGCCGCGCCTCATCCACATCGACTACCTGCACCCGGCCTTTGCCGCCATTGCGGGCGGCCTGCTCATGGGCTCGGGCCTGCTGTTCCTGGCGCGCCACCGTTCCAGCCTGGGCGGCGCCACCATTGCCTCGCTCTACCTGCAGGACCGCTACGGCATCCGCGCCGGCAAGGTGCAGATGGCCATCGACTGCTGCGTGGTGCTGCTGGCGCTGTGGGTCGTGCCCTTCGAGCGCGTGGCCTGGTCGGTGCTGGCGGCCGTGGTCATGGGCGTGTTCCTGGCCGTGAGTCACCGGCCCGGGCGCTACGCCGGGCAGTAGCCTCAGGGCGTCAAAGGCTGCCCATCGGGCGTGCGGTAGCGGACCGTGATGCCGCTGTTGTCTGCGGCTGCCCCGTCATCGCTCATCGCATCGACGGCCTTGCCCACTCCCTTGCCGACGATCTTGACCGTGCCCACGGCCGCATCCGCGGCCAGCCCCACGGCAGAGGCCGTGACGCTGACCGCCGTGGCGGTCACGGCCACCACGGTGCAGCCGGACAGCAGGGCGCTGGCGCACAGGCAAAGAAAAGCTCCCAGGGCCGGGGACCGTGAGGGCTTGCGGGACATGGATGCCTTGCTTCAGTGGATGCGCATGCCGGGTGTGGCGCCTGGGAAAGGCTCCAGCACATAGATGCCGGGATTGCTTTTCTCATCGGCGTGGCTGGCTGCCAGCACCATGCCTTCGGAGATGCCGAACTTCATCTTGCGCGGCGCCAGGTTGGCCACCATCACGGTGAGCTTGCCCTGCAGCTGCTCGGGCTGGTACATGCTGGAGATGCCGGAGAACACGTTGCGTGTCTTGCCTTCGCCCACGTCCAGCGTGAGCTGCAGCAGCTTGGTCGAGCCTTCCACGGGCTTGCATTCCACGATCTTGGCAATGCGCAGGTCCACCTTGGCGAAGTCGTCGATGCCGATGGTTTCGGCAATCTCCTCGCCGCCGGGCAGGACCTTCTCGACCACGGGCTCGGGGGCCTCGAACAGGGCTTCCAGCTGCTTGACGTCCACGCGCTGCATCAGGTGCTTGTACAGGCCGATGGCATGGCCGGCGCCCAGCAGGTTCTGTGCGTCGGCGAACTGCAGCGGCGCCACGTTCAGGAAGCCTTCCACCTGTTCGGCCACGGCCGGCAGGATGGGCTTCAGGTAGATGGTCAGCAGGCGGAAGGCCTCGATGCAGGTGGTGCACACGTCCTGCAGGCGGGCGTCCATGCCTTCCTGCTTGGCCAGCTCCCAGGGCTTGTTGGCATCCACGTATTCGTTGACGCGGTCGCACAGCTGCATGATTTCGCGCACGGCGCGGGCCGTGTCGCGGTTCTCGAAGGCCTGGACAACGGCCTCGCTCTGGCCGCGCAGCTGGGCCAGCAGGGCCTGGCCGTCTTCGCTGACCGTGCCCAGCTTGCCGTCGAAGCGTTTGGCGATGAAGCCGGCCGCGCGCGAGGCGATGTTCACGTACTTGCCGATCAGGTCGGAATTGACGCGGGCCATGAAGTCATCGGGGTTGAAGTCGATGTCTTCATTCTTGCCGTTGAGCTTGGCGCCCAGGTAGTAGCGCAGCCACTCGGGGTTCATCTGCAGGCCCAGGTACTTGAGCGGGTCCAGGCCGGTGCCGCGGCTCTTGCTCATCTTCTCGCCGTTGTTCACGGTCATGAAGCCGTGCACGCAGATCTTGGTGGGCGTCTTGCGGCCGCTGAACTTGAGCATGGCGGGCCAGAACAGCGTGTGGAAGGTGATGATGTCCTTGCCGATGAAGTGGTACTGCTCCAGCGTGGGGTCGGCCATGTAGGCCTCGTAGTCCTCGCCACGGCGGTCCAGCAGGTTCTTGAGCGAGGCCAGGTAGCCCACGGGCGCGTCCAGCCAGACGTAGAAGTACTTGCCCGGCGCATCGGGGATCTCGATGCCGAAGTAGGGCGCGTCGCGCGAGATGTCCCAGTCGCCCAGGCCTTCGCTGGTCGTGCCGTCCGGGTTGGTGCGCACGCCGAACCATTCCTTGATCTTGTTGGCCACCTCGGGCTGCACATGCTGGCCGTCCTGGGTCCACTCGGTCAGGAACTCCACGCAGCGCGGGTCCGACAGCTTGAAGAAGAAATGCTCCGAGCTCTTGAGCACGGGCTTGGCGCCGGACAGCGCCGAGTAGGGGTTGATCAGGTCGGTGGGCGCGTAGACGGCGCTGCAGACCTCGCAGTTGTCGCCGTACTGGTCCTTGGCGTGGCAGCGCGGGCATTCGCCCTTGATGAAGCGGTCGGGCAGGAACATGTTCTTCTCGGTGTCGAAGAACTGCTCGATGGTGCGCGTCTCGATGAAGCCGGCAGCCTTCAGGTCCCTGTAGATCTGCTGGGCCAGCACGTGGTTCTCGGGCGCGTCGGTGTTGTGCCAGTTGTCGAAGGCGATGTGGAAGCCGTCCAGGTACTGCTTGCGGCCTGCGGCGATGTCGGCCACGAACTGCTGGGGCGTCTTGCCGGCCTTCTCGGCCGCAATCATGATGGGCGCGCCGTGGGCGTCATCGGCGCCCACGAAGTTGACCGCGTTGCCCTGCATTCGCTGCGCACGCACCCAGGTGTCGGCCTGGATGTATTCCATGATGTGGCCGATGTGGAAGTTGCCGTTGGCGTACGGCAGGGCGGTGGTGACGAAGAGTTTGCGTGCGGTCATGGATGGCGGCTTTCTCGGGGGAACCTGACATTCTAGAAGGGCTGGGCGGTTGTGGGGCGGCGATGGCTTTTTGGCGCGCCTGCCGCGGTCCTTCGTCAAGGCGCGGCCGGGGCTTTTCCGTGACGGGAACGAAAACCATCCATGTTCTTCTTGGACGGTGAGGCGGGTTCTTCTACTTGGGAAAAACGTCAGCCCAATGTGCTCGCCAGGTGCTGGTGGAATGCATTTTTCAATTCGTGATGATTGGTGTAGCCGAGGGTCTGCTCGCTCAGGATCCTGGCCAGGGACTCTTCGCTGGCCTGTATTCCATTGATTTTCAAGACCGTGAAAATCAATGGAACGGGATGGGAGTAGTACTTGGGTCTTGCCAGGATGTCGTCCACCATGGCCGGGCCTGTCTCGAGTGCATTGAGAACGATGGGAAGGTAAGTGCCGTTGAGCAGAGCAAGCATTCGCCCGCATGCATTTTCAATGCCCTGTTCGGTCGTTGGCAGGTCGATGCAGGCGTCTTTTTCGCTGGTGGTCGACATGCTGTACACGAAACTCGCGTTTGCCAGGTTCGACGGGTAAGGAGGGGCCATTTGCGCGATTGCTGCCTGCAGTACGGGCTGCTCCACGAGGATGATGGCCTCATACGACCGGGTGTTGGTCAGATATTCAAAGTGAATGTTGGCAACGGCACCGGATTCTTTCCTGGTGATGTTGATTCTGTTTCTTGTGAACTTCGTGCCTGAAAGATGGGAAAGCTCTTTCTTCAGGAATTCAATCAGCCTTTTTTCGAAGTTCTTGCGCAACTCGGCGGTGTTTTGCTTCATTTTTCTGATTGTTCAGATATTGAGAGGCCTGAAATCGCGGCGTCCTGTGCGCTCGGGAAGGAGGGTGCGCTTGCGGCCGGCACGCGCTGCCAGCCCAGGAACTGCTCTATGTCGCTGCGCCGCGCCAGCGCGTCGCGCCGGCCCAGGGCCATGAGTTCGCGGGTGAAGCTGCGCTCGAACAGCAGGTAGCTGGCCAGGGCGGCGCCGCGCGGGTCACTGGCGTCCTGGCGCACGCCCAGGGCGCCCAGCAGGGTGCGCATGGGCAGCGGCAGCTGGCCCACATGGCGCGCGGCGATGGCGTCTATGCGTTCGGACGGCGAGATGACCAGCAACTGCAGCGGGCGCAGCCGGCTGCGTTCGCGGTCGGCGGGGGGGATCAGGGCCAGCGTCTGGTTGATGCGCTCGGCGCGCTCCACGTCCAGGGACAGGGCGTCAAGGAAGATGCTGGACAGCGTGTGGCCCGCGATGTGGGCCAGCGACGGGTAGCTTGCGCCTTCTGGCGGCGGCCTGGCCGGCGGCTCGGTGCGCCGGCCCGCGCCCACGACAAGGATGCGCTCGGCGCCCAGGTGGATGGCGGGCGCCAGCGGCGCGGTCTGGCGCATGGAGCCGTCGCCGAAGTATTCGGTGGCGCCGTCCAGCGGCAGCGGCGTGGCCGGAAAGATGAAGGGGATGGCCGAGGAGGCCAGCAGGTGCGCGTGCGTGATCTGGGCGGCGGCGGCCTTGCGCTGGTTGCGCACCCAGGGCTGGAGCTGGTCCTGCGCCTGGCAGAAGGTCACGTGCTCGCTGGTGGTGTAGCTGGAGGCGGACACCGCCAGCGCACGCAGGTGGCCGTCCGCGATCAGTTGCGGCAGGCGTTCCAGCGGAACCAGGCCACGCGACAGCAGCCGGCCCAGCGGCTGGTTGTCCAGCAGCGAGCGCGGGCGCATGCGGCCCCAGCGCGCCAGGGCCCAGCCCAGCGACAGCAGGGTCAACCAGCGTGCGCCGCTGCGCAGCACGCTCAGCGAGTCGGACAGGTAGATGTCCTCGGGCCGCAGGTTGCGCCAGATGCGCGACATGCGGCGCACGGCCCGGTCGAAATGGTCGCTGCCGCAGGCCAGGGCCGCCGCGTTGATGGCGCCGGCCGAGGTGCCGACCAGGATGGGGAAGGGATTGGGGCCATGCTGCTGGCCGCAGGCGCGGCGTATTTCGGCAATGGCCTCCAGCACGCCGGCCTGGTAGGCGGCGCGGGCGCCGCCGCCGCTGAGCAGCAGTCCGGTGCTGGGGGGAGGGAGGCTGGAGTCGGGTGAGGGCGCGGCATCGGGCATGCCTGGAGTGTGCCGCGCGCCGGCCGTCCTCAGATCAGGGGATGACCCCGAAGGGATCAGGCCTTGGCCAGCAGGGAGCCCAGGTCCTTGCCGGAGATCAGGGCGATGCCCTGCTGCTTGGCCCAGGCGGCCGCATTCTCGGCCGGCGGCTGCAGCGACAGGTAGCAGACCGTGGCCGCATCGCGCGCCTGGCCTGCGGCCAGCAGGGTGCGCAACGGCTCCATGCCGTGCACGCCGGCCTTCCAGCGCTTGGCGCTGGCCACGGTGGTGCGGCCTTCGCGTTCCAGCACGAAGTCGGCGCCGTCCTTGTCGGACAGGCGGGTCACGGTGTAGCCCTCGGCCTGCCAGGCGCGATCGAGCCGATCGGCGAACTCGCGCCAGCTTTGCTGGGCCGCAATCTCCAGGGCCTGCTCCACCTTGGCGGGGCTGGGCGCGCGCAGCTGGCGCCAAGCGGCAACGCAGCCTATGCCGAAGAAGGGCAGGGCGGTGATGGCGGCGAACGGCGCGATGTCCTTGGGCAGCAGCGCCGTGGACACCAGGGTCACCAGCGCGGCCAGCGCGATGCTGATCCACCAGCGCGAGCGCAGCAGGATCGCGAACAGGGAGTTGTGGGCCATCTTGAATTTCACGGGGCGGATCTTTCGCGGAAAAAGGCGGGAACAGGGGCCACAAAGGCAGCAAGGCCCGCATTGTCTCGCGTGAGCGAGGGGATGGTGCCTTGGATAGACTATCCGGCTCTAGGAGTAATCAAAGCAATGGCAGTCACAGAACAAGCGCTCTTGGCCGCGCTCTCCAGCGTGCTCGACCCCCACACCGGCAAGGACTATGTGAGCACCCGCGCCCTGCGCAATCTGCAGGTCACGGGGGCCGACGTGGCCTTCGACGTGGAGATGGGCTATCCGGCGCAAAGCCTGGTGCCGGCGCTGCGCGGCCAGTTCGTCGCGGCGGCCAAGACCGTCGAGGGCGTGGGCAATGTCTCGGTCAACATCACGTCCAAGGTCACCGCGCATGCGGTGCAGCGCGGCGTGCAGTTGCTGCCGGGCGTCAAGAACATCATCGCCATCTCGTCCGGCAAGGGCGGCGTGGGCAAGAGCACGACCACGGCCAACCTGGCGCTGGCGCTGGCCGCCGAGGGCGCGCGCGTGGGCATCCTGGATGCCGACATCTACGGCCCCAGCCAGCCCATGATGATGGGCATCTCGGGCCGCCCCGAAAGCCCCGACGGCAAGACCATGGAGCCCATGGAAAGCCATGGCGTGCAGGTCATGTCCATCGGTTTCCTGGTCAACAACGACCAGGCCATGATCTGGCGGGGCCCCATGGCCACGCAGGCGCTGGAGCAGATGCTGCGCCAGACCAACTGGAAGGATCTGGACTACCTGCTGGTGGACATGCCGCCCGGCACCGGCGACATCCAGCTGACGCTGGCCCAGCGCGTGCCCATGACGGGCGCCGTGGTCGTCACCACGCCCCAGGACATCGCGCTGATCGATGCCAAGAAGGGCGTGAAGATGTTCGAGAAGGTGGGCGTGCCCATCCTGGGCCTGGTCGAGAACATGGCGGCCCACGTCTGCACCAACTGCGGCCATGTGGAGCACATCTTCGGCGCCGAGGGCGGCAAGCAGATGGCGGCCGAGTACGGCATCGACTACCTGGGCGCACTGCCCCTGTCGCTGCAGATCCGCCTGCAGGCTGACAGCGGCAAGCCCACCGTGGTGGCCGAGCCCGACAGCGAGGCCGCGCAGATCTACAAGAAGGTGGCGCGCGACCTGGCCGTGAAGGTGGCGCTCAAGGCACGCGATTTCACGAGCAAGTTCCCCACCATCACGGTGAGCCAGGGAACCTGACCCTTCTGGCGCTGCCGGCATGAACCTGCTGACCTCGATGCGGTATCTGGCGGCGCTCAACGAGCACCGCCATTTCGGCCGCGCGGCGCTGGCATGCCACATCACCCAGCCGGCGCTGTCCAATGCGCTGCGCGCGCTGGAGGAAGAGTTCGGCACGGTCATCGTGCGCCGGGGCCGCTCGTTCGCGGGCTTCACGCCCGAGGGCGATCAGGTGCTGGCCACGGCCCTGGCCATGCTGCGGGCCGAGGAAGGCCTGCGCCAGGAACTGAGCGCTGCCGCCGGCGCGTTGCGCGGGCAGCTGCGCATGGCGGCCGTGCCCACGGCCATGCCCATGCTCACGCGCTTTGCGGCCCTGCTGCGCGAGCACCATCCGGGCATCACGCCCGTGATGCTGTCCATGAGCTCGGCCGAGATCGAGAGCGGGCTCGAAGACCTGTCCCTGGACCTGGCCCTGGGCTACAGCGCGCGCATGCCGCCGCGCGGCCCGCGCCTGCAGTCCTGGCCCCAGTACGAGGAGCATTACTACCTGCTGTGCCGCGAGTGTCGCGAGTGCTGCGATGGGCAGGGCGAGGGCCGGCCCTTTGCCTTTGGCGCCGACATCGCCTGGCGCGAAGTGGCCGGCATGCCGCTGTGCCTGCTCACCCCCGACATGCACAACCGCACGGTGATCGACGAGGCCTTCGCCGCCGTGGACATGGCCGTGCAGCCCGCCATGGAAACCAACTCCCTGCTGACCCTGGTGATGGCCGTGGCGCAAGGAACGGATGGCATGACCACCGTGCTGCCCGGCGCCATGGTGGCCACGGTGCGCCACATGCCGGGCCTGGTGGCCCGGCCACTGCGCTCGCCCGAGCTGGTCACGCCCATAGGCTTCATGGCCCAGCAGGGCGTGGCGCCCACGCGCGCGCTGCAGGCGGCGCTGCAATTGCAGGACGACGCCGGTTGGCGTGCGCAGTGCCTGCGGCATGCGGGGGCGCTGAAAAACTAGGCCGGCTGTGCCCGCTGGCCTGCCAGCGCAGTCTCTGGCGTGGCGTTCGGCGCGGCATTCAGTGCGGCGCGCACCACGTCGGGCGTGAAGGGCGCGGCGTAGAAGCGACGGCCGGTGGCGTCGAACAGCGCATTGGCCAGCGCGGCCGGGCCGGGCACCGAGGCCGATTCGCCTGCGCCCATGGGGGGCTCGTCCTGGCGCGGCATCAGCACCACTTCGATGGGGGGCAGGTCGCGGAAGCCGATGATGGGGTAGCTGCCCCACTCGCGGCTGGCCACGCCTTGCGCATTGAAGGCGACCTTCTCCATCAGGCTGCGGCTCAGGGTCTGGATGACATTGCCGTGGATCTGGTGGCGCACGCCGTCGGGGTTGACCATCATTCCCGTGTCCTGGCCCACGACCAGGCGCCGCACGGTGATGCGGCCGCTGGTGGGGTCCACGTCGATGTCGATGACCCAGGCGGCCCAGGCCGCGCCGAAGCCGGGAAAGCGGCTGTGGATGTAGCGCGCATAGGCCACGCCGCGCCCGTGCAGCAGGCCGTCGGCGCCGGGGCGGCCCCGGCTTCCCGGCTGGTTTTGCTGCCAGCCCGCGTGGCGTGCCGTGGCCTCGATCAGCTCGACGGCGCGCAGGTCATCGAGGTGGCGAACACGGTAGTCCACGGGGTCGGCGCCGGCCGCATGGGCCAGCTCGTCGATCATGCAATCGTGGGCAAAGGAATTGGGCAGGGCCGAGACGCCGCGCAGCCAGGACGAGCGCACGATGGGCGCCATGTCATGGCAGGTGATGCGCTGGCTGGCATAGCGGTAGGGCGGCACGGCGGTGCGGTCGCCCATCTCCAGCGTGCGCGGCTCGCCCGGGATGCGGCCCGTGAGCAGCAGGGCCAGCAGCGGCGCATCGTTGGAGGGGTAGCGCACGGCAAAGTCGTAGGCCAGCAGTTCGCCCCGGGCATTGATGGCCGCGCTCACGTCCATGAGCTGGGCCGTGCCCTTGGGCTCCCACTGGTGTTCCTGCTCGCGCGTGAGCTGTACGCGCACGGGCGCACCCACGGCCATGGACAGCAGGGCGGCGTCGGCGCAGACATCGTCGGCGCAGTTGCGGCCGTAGCAGCCGGCCGCCTCCAGGCGCACGATCTCGATGCGGTCCTCGCCCAGTTGCAGCAGGCGGTCCAGGTCGGTGCGCAGCATGTGGGGGTTCTGCGTGCCGGCCCAGAGCTTGAGACGGCCCTCGCTGAAATCGGCCACGGCGCAGGACGGGCCGATGGAGGCATGCATCTGGTAGGGCCAGACGTAGCTGCGGCGCAGTTCGGTGGCCGCACCCGTGCCGACGCCCGCGAAGGCATCGTCCACAGTGCCCTGGTCCACCAGCGCACGGTGTTGGGCAGGATTGGCGCGGATGGCTGCGGCCAAGTCAGACAGATCGGGCGCCGGCGGCACGGCGTGCCATTGCACGCGCAGCGCGCGCATGGCGGCAATGGCCTGTTCCTCGCGGTCGGCGACCACGCCGACGAAGTCGCCCTCGGTGACCACCTGCACGTTGCCGGGCAGGTGGGCCACGGAGTCGCGCTCCACGGCCACCAGGCAGCGGCCGATGAAATCGCCGCCGTCGCGGCCCGGGTGCGGAGGGCGAATGACGCGGCCATGGCGCATGCCGGGCACGCGCACATCATGGACAAAGCTCAGCTCGCCCGTGGCCTTGGCAGGGATGTCCACGCGCGCCGCGCCACGGCCGACGAGCCGGTATTCGCTGGCGGGCTTGAGCTTCACTTCCTGATCGGGCGGGGCCAGCGTCAGCTGCAGTTGCTGGCCGCGCAACAGATCGCCATAGCCGAGTTCACGGGCATCGCGGCCATCGGCAAAGCGCACCGCGCCATCCCGTGCCTGGAGCCGGTCCGCCTCCACGCTCCATTGCTGCGCGGCCAGCGCCAGCAGCTGCTCGCGCGCCTGGGCGGCGGCGCGGCGCAGCGGCACGGCCGAGATCTGGATGCTGGCGCTGGCAATGGTCGGGCCCTGGTTGGGGGCGGCGGCCGTGTGGCCCAGCACCATGTCCAGGCGCGCCAAAGGCACTTCGAGTTCTTCCGCCACGATCTGCGCCAGCGCCGTGCGTATGCCCGTGCCCAGGTCCACATGGCCGTTGAAGGCCAGGGCGCGCCAGCCCTGGGGCGCGGCTTCGTCGGCCAGCACGGCCACGAAGACCTCGGGCGTGGATTGCACATAGTCGGTGGCCGTGCCGGGCTGGCCGGGCGCAGGGCGCGGCGGCGCCACGGGCTGGCGCACCACGAGCAGGGTGTCGGCGCGCGTGAGCAGCTGTGCGTGCAGGGCTTGGGGCTGGGGCAGGTTCATGGGGCGGTGTTCTTCGCGGGCACGCTTTCAGGCGTGCCCTGTGCATGTTATGCACTCCGGGGCCGGCTGCGCAGGGCCGGCCCCATAGGCGCGTTGGCGCGGTGGGATCAACCTGCGGCGAGGGCGTCGGTGTCGGCGATGGCCTGGCTCAGCGGCATCACCGCCGCGTACTTCTGGGCCATGTCGAACAGGTTGGCCTCGTGCGGGCCCAGGGCGCGGTCGCCGCAGCAGTCGGCCACGACCAGCGGGCGAAAGCCCGACTGCATGGCATCGACCACGCTGGCGCGCACGCAGCCGCTGGTCACGCAGCCGGCCACCAGCAGGGTCTGCACGCCGCGCTGGGCCAGCCAGGGTGCGAGCATGGTGCCGAAGAAGGCCGAGGGCGTGCTCTTGCGCACCACGTATTCGCCAGCGGCCGGGGCCAGCTGGGGCACGATGGCGCTGTTGGGGCTGTCTTCCTTCAGGGTCAGCATGCCGGGCACCTTCAGGCAGAAGATGTTGTGGTCGGCATCGTCGTCCGAGAACACGATGCGGCTGTGCGCCACGGGCCAGCCGCGCTCGCGCGCATGGGCCAGCAGGTGCTGCGTCTGCGCGATGGCTTCGGGGATGTTGCCGCCGCCGAACACGGCCGGGTCGGCAAAGCCGTTGACGAAGTCGATGATGAGCAGGCCGAACGGGGCCTTGAGCGGCAGCGTCGTGCCGAAGCCCTGGCGTGCATAAACCGAGATGTCAGCAGAGATGTCGCCCTGCACGCCCTCGGTGGGAACGCTTTGCGTGCCGGTGGCCTGGCCGGTGGTTGTCGTGGTCATGCGATGTCCTTTCCTTGCTTGGACCTTTTGGCGGCGCGCGCCAGTCCTTCCTCGTCCTGCACCACGCCGTCGATGACCGTGGGCTTGCCGTCTAGCGCTACCGAGCAGTGGCGCATGGGAATGTCGATGTGGCAGGCCGTGGTGCGGCTGCCCCCGGCCTCGTTGTTGGGGCCCATGGACCAAAGGAAGTTGCCCTCGAAGGCGCGGGCGTCCATGCCGATGTGGGTTTCCTTGTTGTAGTGGGCCAGCATGGACCAGTGGGCGCGCGGCTGCAGCCCCCAGCCGATGTGGGAGACGGCGTAGGCCTCGGGGTCCTCGTAGGAGGCCATGTACTCCTTGAGGATGTCGGCCTGCAGGCCGCCGCTGATGCGCGTGACGTAGCCCTTTTCGATGACGAGTTCGATGGGCTCGGTCACGTAGTCCTTCATGGGCAGCAGGATGTCGCCCCGGTCCAGCACTACGCGGCCGTTGCTCTCGCCCTCGTCGGGCCAGGTCAGCACGAAGCCACTGGGCCAGTGGTCCCAGCGGCCGGGCTGGTCCACGAAGCCGTATTCGCAGATGGCCGGGAAGCTGCCCAGGCGGCAGCGCAGGTCGGTGCCAGCGGTCGAGGTGATGTGCATCTGCCCGGCCGCCTCGATCAGCTTGGATGCGGCCTGCACGCGCGCGCGGTCGCCCTCGGTGGGCACCAGGCGGCACAGCACCTCGGGCGGCTCCACGGCCAGCAGGATCTTGGTGCCGGTCTGCAGGATCTCGTGCTGCTCGGGCGAGAACAGCAGCGTCATCAGGTCCAGCACCAGGTCGCTGGCCTTGAGCGCGGCGATGGCGGCGGGGTTGCCGGTCAGCGGCGTCGTGCCCAGGTAGGCCAGCGAGTCGCGGCTCAGTGATTTTTCGGCATTGACGGGCGGCAGGTCCAGGCGGTTGACGCGCGCCCCCATTTCGCTGGAGGCGGCGATGGCGCAGCGCAGCGTCTGCGGGTGCGTGTCGGCGCCCGTGAGCACGGTGACGGTCTGGCCGGCTTCGAGCCGGGACAGCGTGAGCACCTGCTTCCAGGCGTGGATCAGATCGATATCGCTGACGGACATGGTCGGCTCCTTGGTGTCGCGATGGATGGGAGTGGGCTGCAGTTGGACATTCAGTCCACCCGCGCGCCGAGGAAATCGCCGAGCGCAGCGTAGAAGCCGGCCTCGTTGTCCCAGGGGATCATGTGGCCGGCATTGGGCACGCGCACATGCTCGGTCTGGGGTGCCAAGCCTTGCCACTCGGCCACGTCCTCGCTGCGCACCACGTCGCCGCGCTCGGCCGTGACCAGCAGCAGCGGGTGCTGGATGCGGGGCAGGTCGGCATGGATGTCGTCACGGCCGAAGTCCTCGAAGCTCTGCACGATGGCCGGCTCGTGGCAGGTGTGCAGCCACTGGGCGCGCAGCTGGCGCTGCTCTTCGGTCCAGGTGGGGCAGAAGGCGCGCATGGCCTCGGCATCCATGCCCAGCGTGGCCTGGCGGATGGAGTCCACATACCAGGGCAGTGCGGCCGGGTAGGCGCGGCGGCCGGGGCCGGAGACCGGCGGATCGACGATGACCAGGCGCGTGAGCCCCACCGGCTGGCTGCGCGCGGCGCGCACGGCGATGCGCCCGCCCATGGAGTGGCCGACCAGCGCCCAGCGCTGCAGGCCCAGGGCCTGGGCGAAGGCGGCCACGTCGGCGGCCTGGGCATCGAGGCTGTAGTCCAGGCCCGGGCCGGAGGACGACAGGCCGCGCCCGCGCACGTCCAGCACATAGGTGTCGAACTGGCGGCCCAGGTGCTCGGCCACGAAGCCCCAGGTCACGGCCGGGCTGGTGATGCCGGGGATCAGGATGACGGCGTCGCGCTGCGCGCGTTCGCCCTCGGCGCCGCCGTAGCGCAGGTAGTGCTGGCGGATGCCGTTGGCGTGGACGTTGCCGCCGTAGCGGAATGTGCTGGGGGTGCTGGAGTGGCTGGTCATGCGTGTGTTCCTCAGGCCTTGGCTGCGCTGTTGCCGGTGTCGTAGGGATAGGCGCCCGACAGCAGCGCACCCGCGCCCGGCACCACGGGGTCCAGCCCCAGTTCCTTGAGGATGGCATAGGTGGTGGCGATGGAGGCGGTCAGCACGGGCTTGCCGGTCTGGGCCTCGACCTGGGCCACGGCCGGCAGCGAGGGCATCTGCACGCAGGCCGACAGCACGATCACGTCGGCGTCGGCGTAGTTCATGCCGGCCACGATGCCGGGCAGTTTGGCGGGGTCGTGGCGGCCCACGTCCAGGTTGTCGGGGATCTCCAGCGCGCGCCAGTCCACGATCTCGAAGCCTTCGGCGGCCACGTAGTCCATGACCAGCTGGGTCAGCGGAATCATGTAGGGCGCCACCAGGGCGATCTTCTTGGCACCCATGACCTTGAGCGCTTCCACCAGCGCACCGGCGCTGGTGATCACCGGGGCGGTGGCGCCATTGCTGGCCGTGCGCTCGGTCAGGCGCTGCTGCGAGACGCGGTGGTAGCCCTTGCCCATGGCCATGATGGCCACCAGGCAGGCATAGCCCAGCACGTCCACGCGCGCGTCGCTCAGCTCCAGCGCGCAGCGGTCGCTTTCGGCGTCCATGGCGGCCAGCTCCTCCTTCTGGACCTTCTTCATGCGCATGCGGCTGGAGTGGAAGGTGAAGCGGTCCTGCGGGCGCAGCGTGGAGTGGGCCTGCAGCATGGCCGGCACCTCGGTCTCCATGGTGGTGTTGGAGCTGGGGACGATCTGGCCGATGCGGAACGTTTTGGTCATGGACTTGCCTTTGCGAAGTTTCGAGGGTTTCTGATCAGAATCAACTGAGTGTGTACGCTTTATTCTTGCAAAAGACGTGCCGCCTTGCAAATGAGAATTTTCTCGGGGTTTGTACTGATTTGGTGCAGAAATTGCACCAAAAATGGCGAACTTCAATTTATTCTGCCGCCCTATGGTGCATGCGTCGATTTGAAAAATTCAAGCGCATACACCTGAATTAAGTGTTTTGTTGCCTGGCACGCTTCCTGCTCTACACCCTGCAAGGACGCGCCGAAGCAACGGTTGCCCCGTCTGGCTTTCAACATTCCTGCAAGGAGAAAACTGTGTCTCAATCCCCTCGAATCGCCGTTGTCGGCGCCGGTCTCGGCGGGGCTGCAGCTGCCAAGCTGCTGCTCCAGGAAGGCTTCAATGTCCGCGTCTATGAGCAGGCGCCCAGCTTCTCGCGCCTGGGAGCCGGCATCCACGTCGGGCCCAATGTGATGAAGATCCTGCGCCGCATCGGCATCGAGGACGCGCTCAACGAGCAGGGCTCGCATCCCGACTACTGGTACAGCCGCCACTGGCAGACGGGCGATGTGCTGGCCCAGATTCCGCTGGGTGACTACGCCGTCAAGGAATACGGCGCCAGCTACCTGACCGTGCACCGTGGCGACTTCCATGCGCTGCTGGTCGAGGCCCTGCCCGACAGCGTGATGGCCTACGGCAAGTTCCTGACCAAGGTGGAGGACCGGGGCAACGTGGTGGTCATGCACTTCGCGGACGGCACGACCGAGGAGGCGGACATCGTCATCGGCGCCGATGGCGTGAACTCCCGCATCCGCGAGGAACTGCTGGGCCCGGAGTTGCCCAAGTACGCGGGCTACCTGGCCCACCGCGCCGTGTTCCCCACGCCCGAAGTCAAGGCCGGCATGCTGCCCTTCGATGCCTGCGTGAAGTGGTGGAGCGATGACCGCCACATGATGACCTACTTCGTCACCGGCAAGGCCGACGAGCTGTACTACGTGACCGGCGTGCCCGTCGAGAAGTGGGACCTCAATGATCGCTGGCTGGAAAGCAGCAAGGAAGAGATGCGCGAGGCCTTCTCGGGCTGGCATCCCACCGTGCAGGCACTGATCGACGCCACCGTGGAAGTGACCAAGTGGTCGCTGCTCGAGCGCGATCCGCTGCCGCTGTGGAGCCGTGGCCGCCTGGTGCTGCTGGGCGATGCCTGCCACCCCATGAAGCCCCACATGGCCCAGGGCGCCGCCATGGCCATCGAGGACGGCGCCATGCTGGCGCGCTGCCTCAAGGAAGTCGGCGCGCACAACCATGAGCTGGCCTTCGCCCTGTACGAAGCCAACCGTGCCGAGCGCGCCAGCAAGGTGCAGCGCATCTCGCACGACAACACCTGGCTGCGCACCAACGAAGATCCGTCCTGGTGCTTCGGCTACGACGTGTTCAACGTGCCCCTGGTCGAGCCCAAGGTCAAGGCAGCGGCCTGATACTCGCTGCCTTGCCGGACGAGGGGAGGGGAGGGAATCCCCCCCTCCTGTCCGGCCGCAGAACGCCGACATCCTGAACCGCAGCCAAGTTGCAAGAGCCTCGTCCCATGGGAACCCCAGTCCATCCAAGCAGTACACCCAGCCCCATCCGCCTGCAGGTCAATGCACGCGCATGCGAGGTGCCGGCAGCGCCCGGGACGGCGCTGCTGCATGTGCTGCGCAATGACCTGGAGCTGAACGGGCCCAAGTACGGCTGCGGCCTGGGCGAATGCGGCGCCTGCACGGTGCTGATCGATGGCGTGGCCGCGCGTTCCTGCGTGATCCCCGTGCGGGCGGCCGTGGGCCGCGAGGTCACCACGCTGGAAGGCCTGGGCTCGCGCCAGTGCCCCGGCCCCACGCAGCAGGCCTTCATCGACTGCCAGGCGGCCCAGTGCGGCTACTGCCTCAACGGCATGATCATGACCGTGGAGGCCCTGCTGCGCCGCAACCCCAATCCCACCGAGCAGGAGCTGCGCAACGAGCTGCACCACAACCTGTGCCGCTGCGGCACGCATGTGGAAATCATGCAGGCCGCTCTGCGCGCCGTGCAGCTGCGGGCGCAACGCGCCGCGCTGCAGGCGCCCTCCGGTTTTCCATCTTCCAGCGCGGGCGAGGTCCAGCCATGAGCCCGGCCGGCCACACTCCCGCCCTGCCTTCCGACCTGCTGCACGGCCTGGCGCTGCGCCCGCCCGTCGCGGCCTGGGACGGTCTGCGCTACCGGGGCAGCGTGCCCCTGCATGCACGGCTGCAGGACGCCCAGGCCATGGCCGGCGTGGTGGCCGCGGTGCAGCGCGGGCATTTTCTGGGCGTGGTGGCCGTGGCGCCTGTCCATGCCCGGCAGGCCGCTGCCAGCCTGGCCCCTGCCTGGGATGACCGGCAGGAAGCCAGGGCCGCCAGCGCGCCCCGTGCTGCCGACAGAACCGACAAGGCTGGCAAGGCCGACCTGCCCGATGCCGGCCGCTATGTCTGGCGCATGGCTGCGCCCGCGTCTTGCGAGGGTGTCGCACGCGCAGCCGTGTGGTGCCTGGACGGCCATGCCAGCGTCTGGCTGCCGCCCTGTGACGCGGATGTGCGGCAGATGATCGGCCGTGAACTGGCCGCATTGCTGCAATGCCCCGAGTCCGCGCTGCGGCTGTTCAGCCTGCCGGCCACGGCGGCCGGCACTCCGCATGTGCTGGATCTCATGGACGCAGCGGCCGATGCGGCCCTGCTGTCCCAGGCCGTGGGCCGGCCTGTCAGCGTGGCCTGCGAGGCCTGGACTGCTGCGGGCAGCGCAGACAGCCGGGAGCTGGTGCTGCGCGTGGATGCGCGGCCTTCGCAAGGGCTTGAAGCCGACACGCTGGTGCAGCCTCAGCCGGGCAATGCATCGCCGCAGCCAGACCTGCTGCTGTCCGACACGCCCTGGGCCGTGCGCCCCAGCATGGCGCGCCTGTTGAGCCAGCCCGAGCTGGCGCGCGCCGCGGCCCTGGCCACCGTGCTCGATGCCGGCGAAGTGCATGAACGCCGGCAGGCCGCCAGCCTGCGGCATGCCGGCGTCGATGATCTGAATGCCGCCCAGGTCTTTGCCCGCGAAAGCCACTGGCATGAGCAGGCGCTGGACCAGGGCCGTGATCCGCTGCAATGGCGGCTGCAGCACCTGCCCGAAGGCCCGGTGCGCGATCTGGCCCGGCAGGTGGCCGAGCGTGCGCAGGCATCGCAGCAGGCACCGTCCCACCAAGGCGCCGATGGCCGCCTGCTGGGCCGGGGCTTTGCCACCGCCCAGCTGCAGACCCTGGATGCGCAGGGCGCCGACCTCCATGCCTGGAGCGCCTGGGTGGCCGAGGTGGCCGTGCACCCGCAAACGGGCGAGATCGAAGTGACCCGCGTCGTGGCCGGCCATGACAGCCGCAGCCTGCAAGCGGCGCAGGCCGCCAGCACGCGGCCCGAGATCGTCCAGCAGGACCCGCAATTGCTGGCCGACGCGCGCCGGCTGCTGGGCGCGGCCCCCGCTTTTGACGACTGGGCAGGGGCCACAGCTTCCGCTGCTTCTTTCGATGTGATCGCCAAGCCCGGCTCCGACCTGGCGCAGCATGCGCCCGGCGATGTCGCGGTCATCCGCCAGGGCGATCTGGCGCTGGATGGCGTGGCCACGCTGCCCGCCGCCGCCGCCATTGCCAACGCCATTCACCATGCGACAGGCGTGCGCCTGCGCGAAGTGCCCTTCCAGCCCGAGCAGCTGCGCCTGGCCCTGGCGGGCGAGGGTGCTGGCAAGCCCGGTGCGGCGCGGCCCGGCCGTGGCTGGGGCTGGCTGGCCGCAGGCGCCGCAGGCCTTGCCGGCATGGCGGCCATGGCCTGGCCGCTGAAGCCGGCCCTGCCACTGACCGACGGACCCGATGTTTCCCTGTACTCGCCGCAGGCCCTGGAGCGCGGCCGCCTGGTGGCGGCTGCGGGCGACTGCGTGGTCTGCCACACCGCCCCGGGCGGCGCGGCCAATGCCGGCGGCTTCGGGCTGGAGACGCCGTTCGGCACCATCTACTCCACCAACATCACGCCCGACAACGAAACCGGCATCGGCCGCTGGTCCTACGCGGCCTTCGAGCGTGCCATGCGCCACGGCATCCACCAGGATGGGCGCCAGCTGTATCCGGCCTTCCCGTACACGGCCTTCGCCAAGCTCAGCGATGGCGACCTGCAGGCCCTCTACGGCTATCTGATGTCCCAGCCCGCCGTGAAGGCCAAGGCGCCCGAGACGCAGCTGGCCTTCCCCTACAACCTGCGCCCCGCCATGGCGGGCTGGAACCTGCTGTTCCACGACGCCACGCCCTTCAAGGCCGACCCCGCGCGCAGCGCCGAATGGAACCGGGGCGCCTACCTGGTCGAAGGCGCGGGCCACTGTGCGGCCTGCCACTCGCCGCGCAATGCGCTGGGTGCCGAAAAGACCGGCATCCACTACCTGGGCGGCGGCGAGGCCGAAGGCTGGACGGCGCCCGCGCTCAATCAACTGGCCGGGGGCAAGCTGCCCTGGAGCCGCGAAGAGCTGTACCAGTACCTGCGCACCGGCTTCTCGGCCCGCCACGGCGTGGCGGCAGGCCCCATGGCGCCCGTCATCCACGGCCTGGCCCAGTTGCCCGAAGCCGATGTGCGCGCCATGGCCACCTATCTGATGGAACTGCCGGGCCAGGCCCCCCAGGCCCTCCAGGCTCCCCAGGCCGTCGCCCCGGCCATGCCGGCACCGGCCGCCGTGCAGGCGGCGGCGCCTGCGGTCGCACCTGCCAGGGCGCTGGACCGCCACGCCAATGGCGAGCGCATCTACCAGAACGCCTGCGCCGTCTGCCATGAGGCGGGCAGCGGTCCCACATTGTTCGGCGTCAAGCCGCTGCTGGCCCTGAACACCAACCTGCATGCGGCCAGCCCCGACAACCTGGTCCAGGTGATCCTGAACGGCATACAGGCGCCGGCCGACGATGCGCTGGGCTACATGCCCGGCTTCGGGGACAGCCTGGACGACAGGCAGATCGCGGACCTGCTCGGATATTTGCGCGAACGATTTGCACCGGAGGAAAAAGCTTGGCCAGACGACACGAAGACGATTAACCGGCTGCGCATGCAGGCACAGGCGCATGCGCACTGAGGGCGGCAATGGGCAGCAATGGGCGGCGGCAGGGGCGATGCCGCGGATATGGACACCTTGCCCTGGAATTTCTCCAGGGCCTGGGTCCTGACATCTGATGCTGGGGACGGGTGATGGGCAACAACGGGCGGCGCTGTCGATGTGCAGCCTGTCCGCAATGCGCCCATCGCCCGGATGCAGAGACCGACATCCGGAAATTTTTCATCGGGCCATGGAGATGGCGCCGAGGGAGCGGTTCGCTCCGGATGTGTGAAGGGTGGAAGGCACGGCAGGAGACGGCAACACAAGCTGAACGGCCTTGCCTGGGAAAAGACAGATTCAACAATTGCGATGGCTAGAAAAGGAGTCCCTGCATGTCATCTACATACATTTCGGTGGAAAAAGGCATCCAGACAGCGGGTGTCGGCAAGTTCCAATATCGGCTGTTCGTCATCTTCGGGCTGGTCTGGCTGGCCGATGCCATGCAGGTGCTGTCCATCGGCTTCAGCGCGCCGTCCATTGCCAAGACCTTCGGCAAGACCGTGCCCGAGGCGCTGCAGACCGGCACCTTCTTCTTCATCGGCATGCTGATCGGCGCCTTCGTCTTCGGCCGCCTGGCCGACCGCATCGGGCGCCGCCCGGTGCTGATGATGGCCGTGGTGATCGACGCCTTTGCGGGCGTGGCCTCGGCCTTTGCGCCCGAGTTCGCCTGGCTGCTGGTGCTGCGCTTCATCACCGGCATCGGCGTGGGCGGCACGCTGCCCGTGGACTACACCATGATGGCCGAGTTCCTGCCCAGCGACCGCCGCGGCCGCTGGCTGGTGCTGCTGGAATCGTTCTGGGCCGTGGGCACCATCTTCCTGGCCATCCTGGCGCTGGTGGCCGTGTCCTGGGGTGACGATGCCTGGCGCGTGATCTTCTTCGTGACCGGACTGCCGGCGCTGATCGGCGTGGTGCTGCGCTTCTACATCCCCGAGTCGCCCATGTTCCTCAACCGCAACGGCAAGTCCGAGGAGGCGCGCAAGGTGCTGCAGCGGGTGGCCAAGGTCAACGGCACCACCGCGGAAATCCCTGCCCTGCAGCCTGAAAAGCAGGAGCGCAAATCCATCCTCGCGCTGTTCAACGGCGACCTGCGCCGCCGCAGCTTCTCGCTGTTCCTGGCCTGGGCGCTGATCTCCATCGCCTACTACGGTGTCTTCGTCTACCTGCCCGTCAAGCTCAGCAGCGAAGGCTTCGCCTTCATGCGCGGCCAGGTCTTCCTGGTGGTGCTGGCCCTGGTGCAACTGCCCGGTTTTGCGCTGTCGGCCTATGGCGTGGAGCGCTGGGGCCGCAAGCCCACGCTGATCGGCTTTTTGCTGCTCAGCGCCGTCGGCTGCATGTTCTACAGCCTGGGCTCGTCGCCCTTCGTGGTCATCGGCTCCACCCTGCTGATGAGCTTCTCGCTGCTGGGCACCTGGGGCGCGCTGTATGCCTTCACCCCCGAGGTCTACCCCACCGACCTGCGTGCCAGCGGCATGGGCATGGCCGGCGCCGTGGCGCGCTTCGGCGGCCTGTTCGCCCCGGCCATCATTGCGCCCATCATGGCCACCCACTTCACCCTGGCGCTGGCCGTGCTGTCCGCCATGCTGGTGGGCGGTGCCCTGTCGATCTGGGCCGTGGATGTGGAATCGCGCAACCGGGCGCTGGATTGACGCCGAGAAAGAACTTCGACTGAAAAAGGTCTGCGCAAGCAGGCCTTTTTTCATGGCTTCCCCAAATGAGGATCAGGCCTTTTTCGAAGGCAGAGCGTGCGGATTGTCCGATTTGCTGGAGAACTCCCATGGACTGAAGCTCCTGTGAGCTCAACTGGTCCATGCGACACAATGACTGCTCCTGGCGCAAGCAATTCGCTGCGCCATATCTTCAGCGGAGCCTTGTTCTCATGTCATTGAATGGCAGCTATCGCAGGCATGGCCTGGTCGCCACGGCAATCCTGGCTGTGCTCTGCCTTTCAGTGCTGGTCGCTCCCCGAACGGCGATGGCCAAACAGGAAGAACCAGTGGTTTTGCTCGGCTCGATCCATCGTTCGGTCGGAGAAGGGCAAACCATGGGCTGCGAGAAAATTACGCTGCGGCCCAAGGATGTCATCCGTTATTTCTCCACGGCAACCGAGGTTTCCTTCTCCACCTTCCACTATGAATCGATCATTCTGCCTTGCGCCTTCAGTGGGAAGCTGCGGCGCAATGGCGTGGTCTATGGGTGGAGCATCAATGCAGCAGGCGCCGGGTATCTCTATCCGGAAGATGGGCGTGAGAATCTGTTTTTTCTTTGCTACAGGTCGTGCGCAAAGGCACTGCCTGGGTTGATGGGGCTTTGACGGCGAGGGCCCAAGCCCTTTGAAATCGCCTGGCAGCCATCCTCATGAAAACAGGGGCTCTTCAATCCGCCTCGCCACCTTCCAGCATCTTCTTGAGCAGAAAATCCAGCGCCAGCCGCTCGGCCGGATTGAGCTTGCCGTAGGTGCTTTCGGTGATCTGCTTGGCGAAGGGCTCCATGTCGCGCACCAGGTCCTGGCCGGCCTCGGTGAGGTTGATGACGACCTTGCGGCGGTCGATGCGGTCATGGTCCACCTGCACCAGTTCGCGCTGCTTGAGCCGGTCCACCACGCCGCGGATGGTGGCCTGGTCGATCACGGTGGCCTTGACGATGTCGGCCAGCGAGCTGCCGCTGTTGTCGCGCACGGAGCACAGCACCACGAATTGCGCGGCGGTGAGCTGCGAGTCGGGAATGTATTGCTGGAAGAGTGCAGTGTGGCGCTGATAGACACGCCGCAGCAGGTGGCCGATCTGGTCTGAAAAATGATAGCCATCCTGTGGCGTCATGGCTGATGGCGGGTGGTTCATGGTGCGCGAGAGCTTATCAAAATTCACACCAAATACCGTGTGATTTGCGACAAGCCGGGCGCATTTGCCAAGTGGCGCAAACCCGCGCTGGCTGCGGCATCCGCAAGACCTGGGGCAGCAGGCGCAGCACTGCCCGGCGGCTCATTTGCCGATTGAATGGCGCAATCATCCGTTTGAATTTGACGGCTTGCCCTGCAGGCCTTGAAATGGCATGAGAGACAAAGCGCCAGCGGACCGGACCGCGCCGCTCCCCACAACGAAAGCCAGCAGGGATACCCATGCCAGCCACACAAGGGAAGATCATTCCCATCGCCGTCCTCAATGCCGCTGTTGCCGACAGCGCACTCGGCGGCCATGAGCGCGAGGCCGTCGAGCACGCCATTGCCGTCCATGCCCTACGCCCCGGCCCCCTGATCGAGTTGCTGCACGCCGTGCAGGACATGCTGGGCCATATCCCCGAAGCCGCCGTGCCGCGCATCGCCGATGCGCTGAACCTCTCGCGTGCCGAGGTGCATGGCGTCATCTCCTACTACCCCCATTTCCGCAGCACGCCAGCGGGCCGCCATGTGCTGCAGGTCTGCCGCGCCGAGGCCTGCCAGTCGCGCGGTGCGGACGCGCTGCTGGCCCACGCAGGCCAGGCGCTGGGCTGCGGATCAAGTGGGCACGGGCATGGGCATGCAACCAGTGCCGATGGCGCCGTCACGCTGGAGCCGGTCTACTGCCTGGGCCTGTGCGCGTCATCGCCTGCCGTGATGCTCGATGGCCAGCCCCATGCGCATGTCTCGGCCAACGGACTGGATGCACTCATCGCGCAATGCCGCCAGCCGGAGCAGGCCGGCGAGCCGGTGGCGCAGCCTGCGCATGCAGGGACAGGGGCAGGCCCCGGCGTGCGCGTCTACGTGCCCCGCGATGCCGCCGCACTGGCCGTGGGCGCTGACGCCGTGGCCGGCGCACTGCAGCGCGAGTGCGCGGCGCGCGGCCTTCAGGTGCAGATCGTGCGCAACGGCTCGCGCGGCCTGTTGTGGCTGGAGACCCTGGTGGAAGTCGAGACGCCCGAAGGCCGCGTGGCCTACGGCCCGGTCACGGCCGATGCGGTGCCGGGCCTGATCGATGCCGGAATGCTGCAGGGCGGCAGCCATGCGCTGTGCCATGGACTGACCGAGGCCATTGCCTACCTGGCGCGCCAGGAGCGCCTGACCTTTGCGCGCGTGGGCGTCATCGACCCGCTGAACCTGGCCGACTATGCGGCCCATGGCGGCTGGCAGGGGCTGGAGCGCGCGGCGCGCATGGAGCCCGCGGCCATCGTGCAGGAGGTGCTGGATTCGGGCCTGCGCGGCCGTGGCGGTGCGGCGTTTCCGGCCGGCATCAAGTGGAAGACCGTGGCCGCCGCAGCGGGGCCGCAAAAGTACATTGCCTGCAACGCCGACGAGGGCGACTCGGGCACCTTTGCCGACCGGCTGCTGATGGAGGGCGATCCCTACACGCTGATCGAAGGCATGGCCATTGCTGGCCTGGCCGTGGGCGCCACGCAGGGCCTGGTCTATGTGCGCAGCGAGTATCCGCATGCCATCGCCACCCTGCGCGAGGCCATTGCACGCGCCGAGGCCGCAGGCTGGCTGGGCCGCGACGTGGCCGGCAGCGGGCGGGCCTTCCACATGGAGGTGCGCAAGGGCGCGGGCAGCTATGTCTGCGGCGAGGAAACGGCCATGCTGGAGAGCATCGAGGGCCGGCGCGGCATCGTGCGCGCCAAGCCGCCGCTGCCGGCCATAGCGGGGCTGTGGGGCCGGCCCACGGTGATCAACAACGTGATCACGCTGGCCACGGTGCCGCTGATCCTGGCGCGCGGCGCAGCCTTCTACCAGGGCTTCGGCATGGGCCGCTCGCGCGGCACCCTGCCGTTCCAGCTGGCCGGCAACATTGCGCGCGGCGGCCTGGTGGAAAAGGCCTTCGGCCTGAGCCTGCGCGAGCTGGTGGAAGACTTTGGCGGCGGCACGGCCACCGGCCGCGGCATCAAGGCCGTGCAGGTGGGCGGTCCGCTGGGCAGCTATGTGGCGCCGGCCGACTGGGATGCGCCACTGGACTACGAGGCCTATGCCGCCAAGGGCAACGTGGTGGGGCACGGCGGCATCGTCGTGCACGACGACACGGCCGACATGGCGCAGCTGGCGCGCTATGCCATGGAGTTCTGCGCCATCGAGTCCTGCGGCAAGTGCACGCCCTGCCGCATCGGCTCCACGCGCGGCGTGGAGGTCATCGACCGCATCGTGCGCGCCGGCACCGACCCTGCCGCCCACGCCGGCCAGGTGGCCTTGCTGGAAAGCCTGTGCGACACCATGCAGCACGGCTCCATGTGCGCCATGGGCGGGATGACGCCGTATCCCGTGCGCTCGGCGCTGAACCACTACCCCCAGGACTTCGGCATCGAGTCCACCACGGCCGCAGCGGCTGCCTGAACGGAGAACACCATGCTCGACCATTTGAAGCAAGCCGACTGGGGCACGCCCGCCCGCCCGTCCGAACGCCTGATCACCCTGGAGATCGACGGCCGCGAGGTCTGCGTTCCCGAGGGTACCTCGCTGATGCGCGCTGCCATGGAAGGCGGCGTCAGCGTGCCCAAGCTGTGCGCCACCGACAGCCTGGAGCCCTTCGGCTCCTGTCGCCTGTGCCTGGTGCAGATCGAGGGACGCAAGGGCTTTCCGGCCTCGTGCACCACGCCGGCCGAGCCGGGCATGAAGGTGCGCACGCAAAGCCCGCAACTGCAGGAGCTGCGCCGCGGCGTGATGGAGCTGTACATCTCCGACCATCCGCTGGACTGCCTGACCTGCAGCGCCAACGGCGACTGCGAACTGCAGGACATGGCCGGCACCGTGGGCCTGCGCGAGGTGCGCTACGGCTTCGACGGCGCCAACCATTTCAAGGGCCAGGCGCGCGCCGAGGTCGATGTCTCCAACCCGTACTTCAGCTACGACCCCAGCAAGTGCATCGTCTGCAACCGCTGCGTGCGCGCCTGCGAGGAGACGCAGGGCACCTTTGCACTGACCATCTCGGGCCGGGGGTTCGAATCGCGCGTCACGGCGGGGCAGGGCGGCAGCTTCATGGACAGCGACTGCGTCAGCTGCGGCGCCTGCGTGCAGGCCTGCCCCACGGCCACGCTGCAGGAAAAGACCGTGACCGAGCTGGGCCAGGCCGGGCACAGCGCCATCACCACCTGCGCCTACTGCGGCGTGGGCTGCGGCTTCAAGGCCGAGATGAAGGGCGAGCAGGTCGTGCGCATGGTGCCCTGGAAGGATGGCCAGGCCAACGAGGGCCATGCCTGCGTCAAGGGCCGCTTTGCTTGGGGCTATGCCACGCACAAGGACCGCATCACCCGGCCCATGGTCCGCGCGAAGATCACCGACCCCTGGCGCGAAGTGAGCTGGGAAGAGGCCATTGCCCACACGGCCCGCGAGTTCCGCCGCATCCAGGCGAAGCACGGCAAGGATTCCATTGGCGGCATCACCTCCTCGCGCTGCACCAACGAAGAGGCCTACCTGGTGCAAAAGCTGGTGCGCACGGCCTTCGGCAACAACAACGTCGATACCTGCGCGCGCGTGTGCCACTCGCCCACGGGCTATGGCCTGGGCCAGACCTATGGCACCTCGGCCGGCACGCAGACCTTCAAGTCCATCGAGCACACGGACGTGGTCATGGTCATCGGCGCCAACCCCACGGCCGCGCACCCGGTGTTCGGCTCGCGCATGAAAAAGCGCCTGCGCGGCGACGGCCGGCGTGCGGGCGCCAAGCTCATCGTCATCGACCCGCGCGAGATCGAGCTCGTCAAGTCGCCCCACATCCGCGCCGACTACCACCTGCAACTGCGGCCCGGCACCAACGTGGCCATGATCACCTCGCTGGCCCATGTCATCGTCACCGAAGGCTGGCTGGCCGAGGACTACATCGCCGAGCGCTGCGATGCCAAGTCCTTTGCCCAGTGGAAGGAATTCGTGGCCCGGCCCGAGAACTCGCCCGAGGCCATGGCCGAGGTCACCGGGGTGGCGCCTGACCTGGTGCGCGGCGCCGCGCGCCTGTATGCGCTGGGTGCCGAGGACCACGCGGCGGGCACTCCCGTCAACGCGGCCATCTACTACGGCCTGGGCGTGACCGAGCATGCGCAGGGCTCGACCATGGTCATGGGCATTGCCAACCTGGCCATGGCCACGGGCAATGTGGGCCGCGAAGGCGTGGGCGTGAACCCGCTGCGCGGCCAGAACAACGTGCAGGGCTCCTGCGACATGGGTTCCTTCCCGCATGAGCTGCCCGGCTACCGCCATATCTCGGACAGCACGGTGCGCGCCGAGTTCGAGGGGGCCTGGGGCGTGGCGCTCAGCCCCGAGCCCGGGCTGCGCATTCCCAACATGTTCGAGGCGGCCCTGGCCGGCAGCTTCATGGGCCTGTACTGCGAGGGCGAGGACATCGTGCAGTCCGACCCCAACACCCAGCATGTGACGGCCGCGCTCTCGGCCATGGAATGCGTGGTGGTGCAGGACATCTTCCTCAACGAAACCGCCAAGTACGCCCATGTCTTCCTGCCAGGCGCTTCCTTCCTCGAAAAGGACGGCACCTTCACCAATGCCGAGCGCCGCATCTCGCGCGTGCGCAAGGTCATGGCGCCGCTGGCCGGCTATGCCGATTGGGAGGTCACCCAGCTGCTGGCCAATGCGCTGGGCTATGCCATGCACTACACGCACCCGAGCGAGATCATGGCCGAGATCGCCGCGCTCACGCCCAGCTTCGCGGGCGTGAACTACGACAAGATCGACCGGCTGGGCAGCGTGCAATGGCCCTGCAATGACAGCACCGAAGAGGCCGGCACTTCCATCATGCACAGGGACCGCTTCGTGCGCGGCAAGGGCCGCTTCATCATCACCCAGTACGTGGCCACCGACGAGAAGGTCACCCAGCGCTTTCCGCTGCTGCTGACCACGGGCCGCATCCTGTCTCAGTACAACGTGGGCGCCCAGACCCGGCGCACGCACAACAGCCACTGGCACAGCGAGGACCGGCTGGAAATCCATCCGCATGACGCCGAGGACCGCGGCATACGCGACGGCGACTGGGTCGGCATCGCCAGCCGCGCGGGCGAGACCGTGCTGCGCGCCACCGTCACCGAGCGCATACAGCCCGGCGTGGTCTACACCACCTTCCACTTCCCCGAATCGGGCGCCAACGTCATCACCACCGACAGCTCCGACTGGGCCACCAACTGCCCCGAATACAAGGTCACGGCCGTGCAGGTGCTGCCCGTCCCCCAGCACGCCCAGCCGTCCGACTGGCAGCGCGGCTTTGCGCGCATGCACGAAGAGCAGATCGGCCTGTTGCAAGCCGCGCAGGCAGGCAGCATGGCCGTGGCAGGAGGCAAGTGATGGACAGCGCCAACCTGGTCCGCATGGCCAACCGCATCGGCGAGTTCTTCGAGGCCATGCCCGAGCGTGACGATGCCCTGCAGGGCATCGCCGAACACATCCGCAAATTCTGGGAGCCCCGCATGCGCGCCGAACTGGCCCGCGTTCTGGCCAGCCCCGACGAGGCCCAGGCGCTCAAGTCCATCGTGCGCGAGGCGCTGGTGCTGCATCCGCTGGGCCATCCTGCCTAGCAGGCCGGTCCGGAGGATGGCTACGTCCGGCCGATGGCCGCCAGCACCCGTCGCAGATCGATGAACATCGTGGTGGTGGCCGTTGACCCATCGGTGCTGGTGCCTATGGGCAGAAAGCCCTTTGCCGCATAGAAGCGCACGGACTCTGGCTTGGCATCCACCACCAGAAAACGGCAGCCCGTGTATGGCATGACATGGTCCGTGATCAGGGCAATGACAAAGTCCACCAACTGGCTCCCAACCCCCTGGCCCTGCAGGCTGGTATCCACGGCCAGCCGGGCCAGCTTGATGGCCGGATAGTCCTTGTAGCGAAAGCCGTCCAGCACGGCCGGTTCGTCGAACTGTTCGACGGCCACATGGGTGCACAAGGTCGTGATGTAGGCCAGAACCTTGGTCTCGCCTTCCGGCACCAGGACGAAGGTGCGCGCAAGATGCTCCTGATGGAGCTTCTTGGCTTCTTTGCGCAGAAAGGATTTGAGAGGGGCGAATGCCTCGCTGCCCAGGCTCAGCGCGTTGCAGCCGTCACCCGAGGCCAGTTCGCGCAGCTCGAAACCCACGGCTCAGTCTTTGCCCTTGAGGGGTTCGCCGGTCGGCTTGAGCTTGATCCGGACCGTGCCATCCCTTGTGAAGGTGGTGGCGAGCTTGCGGCCATTGCGTGCGGATGACACAGCAGCCTGTGTGCCCCGGCCATGCGCAAGCCTCCGTGTGAGAGCTTTCGCTTCATCACCGGAAACCGTGACCGGGCCGAGAAAGTTGCTGTGAACTGCCATCGGCGCAGTCTAGCAGTTTGGTGACAGAGGCAGCCTGCATGTGCGCTGATCTGTCACCAATGCCATGGTTTCTGCCATGCCAGGAGGGCGGCACTGCGTCAGCCAAAGCACTTCTTTTTCGCCATCTCCCGCGCCAGCGCCACAAAGCCGGCAGCCGCCGGCGACAGCCGTTCCATGCTGCGCACGGCCAGGCCGGTGACGCGGCGCTGGCGGGGCGAGAGGCTGCGGTAGACCATGCCTTCGGGCGCCTGCTCGGGCACGGCCAGGCGTGCGGCAATCGCAATGGCGTGGCCCTGGGCCACGAAGCCCTGCATGGAGGACATCTGCTCGAAGTGGTAGATGGCCGCAGGCTGGGCGCCGGCCTCGGCCAGGAAGCGGTCGATGTGCGCGCCCGACCCGGCCGAGGTGCGCACAAAGGCCTCGCCCTGCAGGTCGGCGGCGCGGATGCTGCGCTGGGCCGCCAGCCGGTGCGATGCGGGCAGCAGCGCCACCAGTTCGTCTTCCACCAGGGGCACGGTCTCGAAGCGCTCGTCGGGCAGCACGACGAAGCCGATCTCCACCCGCCGCTCCAGCAGCCACTTGACCACGGTGTCGTCGTTTTGCTCGTCGATCTGCACCAGCACGGCGGGCTGGCGGCGGCGGTATTCGGTGATCAGCGGGGGCAGCAGACGCAGCGAAGAGGTGGCGCCGAACGAGGCCACGCGCAGCGTGCCGCGCGCCATGCCGCGCTCGGCATCGGCCTCCTGCCGCAAGGCCTCCTTTTGCTGGAGGATGTCGTTGGCGCGCTGCAGCAGCCGCGTGCCTGCGTCGGTCAGTGGGGAGTGGGGGCCTTCGCGCCGCACCAACTGCACCTGCAGCTCGCCTTCCAGCGCGCGCAGGGCATGGCTGACGGCGCTCTGGGTAATGCCCAGCAGCGCGGCTGCGCGCGAGAAACTGCCGGCGCGGGCCAGGGCCGCGAACACTTCGAGCTGGGTGAAGGTCATGGGATCACGGTGTCCAGGTCATGAGCATTCGCTCATTTGTCTATGAATCGATATGAGCACATAGTACGCGCCATGAATTTTCAACGCTTCTTCGGTCCCCACCTGCGGCTTGTCGGCATGGCCCTGCTGTGGGGCGCTTCCTGGCCTGCGGGCCGCGTGGTGGCACAGAACATGCCGCCGCTGGCAGCCGCCAGCCTGCGCTTCCTGCTGGCCGCCGCCGTGCTGCTGCCCTGGCTGTACTGGGCCGGTGGCATGGCCGGTCTCAGGCACTGGAGCGCCAAACGCTGGCTGGGCATGGCGGCCGCTGGCGCCACGGGCGTGTTCGGCTATGCGGCCTTCTTCCTCATGGGGCTGCAGCATGTACCGGCCGGCAAGGCGGCCCTGGTGATCACGCTCAACCCCGTGCTCACGCTGGCGCTGGCGGTCTGGCTGTTCGGCGAGCGGCTCAACCGCACCATTGCCCTGGGCATGGCGCTGGCGGCCTGCGGCGCCGTGGTGGTGATCTCGCATGGCCAGCCGCTGGCGCTGCTGCAGGGATCGGTGGGCGCCGGAGAGCTGCTGATCCTGGGCTGCGTGGTGTGCTGGGTGACCTACACCCTGATCGGCCGCTGGCTGCTCACGGGCGTCGATGCACTGTCGGCCACGGCCGTGACCTCGACCATGGGCGCGGCCATGCTGCTGGTGGCCAGCCTGGTGGTGGAAGGGCCGGCCGGCCTGCAGGCTGCCGTGCTTGGCAACGCAACCGCCTGGGGTGCGCTGGCCTTCCTGGCCTTCGGCGCCACGGCGCTTGCCTATGCCTGGTATTTCGATGGCGTCAAGGCGCTGGGCGCGGGCGCGGCCTCGGGCTACATCACGCTGGTGCCCGTGATCGGCGTGGCGCTGTCGGCGCTGTGGCTGGGCGAGAGCATCGATGCCAGCATCGTGCTGGGCGGCGGCATGGCCGTGGCCGGCACGGCGCTGATGAACTGGGGGCGCAGGCCGGCGCCCGCCCCGCGCATGCAGGGTGCGCAGGCGGCAGTCCGCAGTTGACGTGTCAGGTGCCGCGCCTGGCGCGGATGGCGTTGCGCGCGGCGCGCAGCAGCTTCAACTGGAGCCAGGATGCGGCCAGCAGGCCTGCCGCAACGATGAGCCAGTGATGCAAGGCAAACCCTGGCTGGTGAAAGCGCACGGGCAGATCGACTGCCTCCACCAGCACGCCGATCTCGATGAACGCCAGCAGGCCTGCCATGGCGGCAAGCCAGCCGGGTTCGCGCTGCGATGGGCCGGCTTGGGACCGCTTTCGGCGTCCTGCCAGCCTGAAGAAAATGCCCAGGGCGATGGTGCCCAGAATCAAGGCCAGCACCAGCTTGCCCAGCAAGCTGGCTGCGGCCGCGCCGCCCAGGGACAGGATCAGGCCCACGATTTCGGCCACGGCTTCGAACCGCGCCGCAAGGGCCTTGCGGATGCGCAACAACATGGCAGCCTTCCTTCAGCGTCTGTGCGCTTCAGAAGGCTGTGTGCCGCAGCATGGTGATTTCCTGAGCTTGCCCATCCCGTCCCCCTGGTTGTGTGATCCGGCGAGCGTATCAAAACCTGTCGGGCGACCGGAGGCGGCCCAGGCTCAGTCCATGCTGATGTTGCGCTCCGTGATCACCTTGGTCCAGCGCACGGACTCGGCCTGCAGGTGCTTTGCCGCTTCCTCGGGCGTGGAGCCCACGACCTCGGCGCCGATGGCCTTGAAGCGTTCGAGCACGTCGGGCTGCTTCATCTCGGCCACGAAGACCTGGTTGAGCTTCTTGACGATGGCCGGCGGCGTGCTGGCAGGCATGAAGACGGCAAACCAGGGCGAGACCTCGTAGCCCTTGATGCCTGCCTCTTCCATGGTGGGCACGTCGGGCATGCTGGACGAGCGCTTGGCCGTGGTCACGGCCAGGGCGCGCAGCTTGCCCGACTGGATGTGCGGGCGCGCCGAGGTGATGGAGTCGAACATGTAGTTGACCTGTCCGCCCAGCAGGTCGGAGACGGCCGGGCCCGATCCCTTGTAGGGGATGTGCAGGATGTCCACGCCGGCCAGCGAGTTGAACACTTCGCCCGCCAGGTGGATGGAGGTGCCGTTGCCGGCCGAGGCATAGGTCAGCTTGCCGGGCGAGGCTTTGGCGGCGGCCACCACGTCGGCCACGCTCTTGACGTTGGGCTGGGTGGAGTTGGTGACAAGGATGTTGGGCACCACGGCCAGCACGCCCACGGGGGCGAAGTCCTTGATCGGGTCGTAGCTGAGCTTGCGGTACAGCGGCTTGTTGGTGGCCATGCCGATGGAGGTGATCATCAGCGTGTAGCCGTCGCCGGGCTGCTTGGCCACGAAGTCGGCGCCGATGTTGCCGCCGGCGCCGGGACGGTTCTCGATCACGAAGGGCTGGCCCAGCGTGCGGCCGGCCTTCTCGCCCAGGGTGCGCGCGATGGCGTCCATGGCGCCGCCCGGCGGGAAGGGCACGATCCAGCGGATGGGCTTGCTGGGCCAGTTGGCCTCGGGTGCCTGCGCATGGGCGGCGGGCATCACGGCGGACAGGCACAGGCCTGCGGCTGCTGCGGTCAGAAAACGGCGTTTCACATTCACTTCAGTTGTCTCCGAAAAATTTGGTCTTGGTTTGGGCTGTGCTCAGGCGATGGCCGAGGGATGCCTTGCCAGCGGCGTGACCTGGATGTCCATGTAGGGGAACAGCGGCAGGCCCTGCAGCAGCTCGTGCAGCTCGTCGTTGGAGGCCACGTCGAACACGCTGTAGTTGGCGTACTCGCCGACCACGCGCCAGATGTGGGGCCAGCGGCCGTCGTGCTGCAGCTGCTGGGAATAGGCCTTCTCGCGGGCCTTGATCTCGGCTGCCACGTCGGCGGGCAGGTCGTGGGGGATCTTCACGTCCATGCGGACCAGATAAAGCATGTTTGTCTCCAGGAGGAATGAAAGGAATTTAGGTCGCAGCCCCGGTCCGGGCCTGCCCCATGTCGAAGTGCTGCGGCTGGCTGCCGGCCAGCGCACGGTCGAAACGCGCGAGTTGCTGCAGGTCGATCTCCACGCCCAGGCCGGGCCCGTCGGGCAGTTGCAGCTCGAAGTCGCGGATGGCCATGCGCTCGGTGACGATGTCGTCCACCAGCAGCTGGGGGCCGAACAGCTCGCAGTTGTAGTGCTGCCCGCCCAGCGTGGCAAAGACGTGGGCCGAGGCGGCCGAGCCGATCGAGGTCTCCAGCATGGTGCCGCCGTACCAGCCGATGTCGGCCGCCTGGGCAATGGCCGCCACCTTGCGCGTGCGCAGCAGGCCGCCGTGCTTGGCCACCTTGAGCGAGAACACATGGCTGGCCTGCTCGCGCGCCAGGCGCATGGCGTCGTAGGGCGTGCACACGCTCTCGTCGGCCATGACCAGGGCGCCCTGCAGCGTGGCGGTCAGCTCGCGCAGCGCGGGCACGTTCCAGCCGGCCACGGGCTGCTCGATCAGGGTCACGCCGGCATCGATCAGCTGCGGCAGAAAGCGCCGCGCCGTGGCGCCGTCCCAGGCCTGGTTGACGTCCACGGTCAGCGTGGCGCGGCCCTGCAGGCCGCGTGCGATCTCGCTCACATGGGCCACATCGGCTTCGGGCGTGCGCGCGCCTATCTTCATCTTGAAGATGCGGTGGCGCTTTTGTTCCAGGCGCAGATGGGCCTCGGCCAGGTCGCGCTCGATGTCGCCGCTGGCCAGCGTCCAGGCCAGGGGCAGGCTGTCGCGCTGCTTGCCGCCCAGCAACTGCCACAGCGGCAACTGCAGGCTGCGGGCCACGGCGTCCATCAGCGCGATCTCGACGGCGCTCTTGGCAAAGGCATTGCCCTTGCAGGCCAGGTCCATGCGCGAGAGGCAGGCCTCGAAGCGCGCGCCGTCCTGGCCGATCAGGCTGGGCGCCAGGTGGTTGGTGATGGCGTGGTGGATGCTCTCGGGCGATTCCTCGTTCCACGACGGGCCGCCGATGGTGGCGGCCTCGCCAAAGCCCGTGGCGCCATTGCGCAGCCACAGCTGCACGATCACCGGGCTTTGCCGGCTGATGGAGCCGAACGACAGCTTGTGCGGACGGATGGTGGGAATGTCGAGGATCCGCGCCTCGATGCGCTCGATCAGGAAACGGTCTTGCATGCCACAAGCGTAGTGGCATGTATTGCACTGTTCCAGTGAATTATTTTCCAGGAATTGTTCGATGAAATCGATGAATTGAGTGCGTGCGGCAATCCGTCGTGCCGACGGTGTGCCGTCACTCTAGATGCTGCCGGGCCGGTGGGATGTGGCAGGCTGCACTGGAGCGCTTGCGCCAGGGGAGGCAGCAGACAGCGGCAAACCCGCCTGACCCTGCAGCCAATGCAGGAGCGGATGAATTGCGGTGATGCAGTGCGCAGTCTGGCGCGATGATTCGGCGATGAAGTGCTGGCGGCCGATGTGACGGATTCCGATGGCGAGAAAAAGATCTCGGTCTATCTGAAAAGGCAATCCGGCAAGCAGATGGCCAAAAAACTGGGCGTGAGCAAGATCAATGAATTCGCGAGCACGGAAGAGGCTTCCTATTTCAAGGAGACCAGCAAGAAGACCACCTTGATGGTGGGCTCGGCCGATGAATTGCACATCGGCAATTCAGGAAAGAGCATCCGCTTCAGTTCGGCAGTGGCTTGCCAGATGATCAAGTGAAGCGGCATCGGTATGCCACGCACCGGATCGTGAAGAAGAGGCCGCAACGCAGGAAGCCAAGCGATGATGTGGACGGAGGGCACGTGCAATTGGCCGAGAATGCAGGAATGCAAAATACAAAGCGCTCCACATTCGGCATGCGCAGCTTGCACACCGCGTGTGCATCCCTGTATGCAGCGGCCATTGTGCCGCTGCTTTCTTGCCTGGTGGCAGCGAGTCCAGCGCAGGCCCAGGCACTGTCCGTTCAGGTTCCCCATGGCCTGGATGGCTCGGCTGCCATGCGGGAAAACATGGCTTACGGTGTAGATCTCTGGTTGATGGCCCACGACAATGCGCGCCGTGTACTGCTGCTGGATCGCTGCACTGCACTGGATCGGAAGTTTCCCCAGCAAGCTGCGCCAGCAATGGTTGCGGCAAGCACGGAAGTCCTGCGCTGGATGACAGGCGAAGCATATTCCGATCTGCCGCCGGAGCCCTATTCGGTAGCCGTGCGCGAAATGCTCCCGGTTCTGGCAAAGCACGCGTTCAGCGAAAAGGAGCTTGCATCGTGGGATACCTTGCGCAATTCACCGCAGGGCCGTAGAGGGCGGGCCATACGAGAGGTCCAGTTGGCGCTGACAAAGGCGGCCGGCAGCCTGGTCGACGTGAGTTCAGGGCGCTATTGGAACTGGCCGTTGGCGCGAGCAGCGCGGCTTGCCGATGCCCATGGCCTGAGAGAGCAGGTCGATGCAGCATTCGAGGCGCTTGAGCCCGGAGCCGCCGCATGGCTGCGCGGTGTCAGTGTCGTTCCCGGGGAAACGCCGGCAGATGAAAAGTTCACGGGCCGCATCGCTGCTTCCGGCACGCTGTTGGCCCAGCATTTCATCGATGGCCTGGCACCCTTGGACAAGGAGGCGTATGAGCGCATCGAGCAGGTCAAGTTGCTGTATCGCTGGATAGATATCACGCAGGCGCTCAATCGTTTCGCCGCCAGGCCCAATCTGCCCTTCTTGCGCGGAGAGCCTATTCCCGAAACCGTGACTGGCTTTTGTGACAGCGTGGGCTTGCCATCGTGCCAGCCCGGCGGTGAACTGCACACGGCCATCACCGGATACCAGGTGGCTACCGGCAATGCCGCACGCAGCGATGTGCCGATGAATACCACCCGTCGCATCGTGCATGGCCTGCCTGCCTCAGGTTGCGGCCCGATGTCCGGACCAGCCTATGGTGCCAGAGGCAGGCACTCGGCGAGCTCGGTGTCCGCGCCCTAGCCTTCTGTACCAGATGTCTGCCACCATGGAAATGCCCCGGGCGATGGCCAGCCCCAGGTGGGCAGGAGGCTCTGGTGCCGCGCGCCGCCCATGTTGCCACCTTCTTGCCGCGAGGCTTGGGCTGCATGGCGGGCTGACAGGGTGGCTCGGCGCGCGGCTGGGCACCTTCAGAAACTGCTGCGCAGCGTGACCATGATGCTGCGCGGCAGGCCGTAGTAGTTGCTGCGCGTGGCCGTGCCCACGCGCTCCCAGTAGACGCGGTCGAAGAGGTTGTCGATGTTCACGGCCAGCTTGACCTTGGGCGTGAGCGGGTAGGCGGCATAGACGGACCAGACGCCGTAGCCGCCCGCGCGCCAGCGCACGGTGCCCAGGGTGTCGTAGAACTCGCTGACGGCGCGCACGCCCGCGCCCAGCTCCAGCCCCTGGGCCACGGGGCCGGCCACGCGGTAGCGCGCCCACAGGTTCACGCTGTGGCGCGGCGACATGGTGCTGAAGTCTGTGCCGGTCTGCGTGACGGTGCCCTGCAGGTATTTGGAGCGCATGTAGGCGTAGCTGGCCGCCACGTCCCAGCGCGGCGACAGCGAGCCGACCACTTCGGCCTCGAAGCCTTCGGAGCGCACCTTGCCTGCGGGGATGACGAAGGCGGCATCGCCAGGATCGGCCAGCGCGCGGTTGGTGTCCTGCATGCGGTACACGGCGGCGGTGGCGTTCAGGCGTCCGTCCAGCAGGCTGCCCTTGATGCCGGCCTCCACCTGCCGGCCCTCGCGCGGGGCGATCTGGCCGCCGCCGGCCAGGCGCCCGCTTTGCGGCTGGAAGATGCGCGACTGGCTGGCGTAGAGCGTCCAGCTGTCGTTCAGATCGAAGAGCACGGCGCCGAAGGGCGTGAACTGGCCATCGACCTCGTAGCCCGAGCGCGTGTTCTGCAGCCGGTCCGAGGTTTCTGTCTTCCACCAGCTCTTGCGCGCGCCCGCCACCAGGGTGAGGGCCTGCGTGGGCTTGATGCGCAACTGGCCGTAGACGCCGCGCAGGCTGGTGCGCGTGATGTCGTCGGCAAAGGGCTTGAAGCTGGGCTCGGGGATGGAGGAGGGGTCGTAGTGGAACAGGTCGGCCGGCGTGTTCATGGCGCCGCGCAGCATGCGCAGGTGCATGTTGGAGCTGCGGTAGTCCGCGCCCGCGATGAAATGGTGCGTCTGCCCGGCCCATTGCCAGGGCGTGCTGTAGTAGATGTCGGCCGTGGTGTCGGCATAGTCGCGGTCCACGGTCTGGGCCTGGGTGAAGCGGCTGATGCCGGTGTCCGAGACGGCCGAGTAGCCGTTGATGTACTTGTCGCGCTGCTGGCGCAGCACGCGGCGGGCGGCCACCTTGAACAGGCCGCCGCCGTCGAGCCGCGTCTCCGACTCGATGAAGCCGGCCAGCGATTCGGGCGCGGCGCGGCCCCAGTCGGCGGCAATGGCCACGTCGCGCGGAATGGGGGCCAGCCTGCCGTCGGCGTGGGCGGGCAGGCCGGTGTCGTAGTTGCCCCGGCCGCGCTGCCAGGTGGCGCCCACCGAGACCGTGCTCTGGGAAGTGATGTCCAGCTCCACCGTGCCATACAGCGCCTGCTTGTGGCCGTCCATGGCCATCACGGGGCTGCCGAAGTTCTCGTGCAGCGCCACCACCCGGCCACGCAGGCGGCCATCTTCGGACAGCGGGCCGGTGACATCCACCTCGGCCCGCTTGCGGCCCCGCGAGCCCAGGCCGATGGCGCCCTGGCCCTGGTAGTCCGGCAGGGCGCGCTTGCGCACCAGGTTGAGCATGACGCTGGGCTCGCCCGCGCCCGAGAACAGCCCGGCCGGCCCGCGCAGGGCCTCGACCCGGTCGAACAGGGCCAGGTCCAGCGTTTCCTGGGTGGCCGGATTGCCGCTGACGGTGAGACCGTCCAACTGGTAGGTGGAGGACTGGTAGCCGCGCGAGAGGATGTCGCTGCGCCCGCCCGTGCTGCTTTGCCGGCGCACGACGATGCCGGGCACCACCTTGGCGGCTTCGGTGAGCTCCACGAAGTTCTGGTCATCGAGCTGCGCGCGCGAGATCACGGATACGGACTGCGGCGTCTCCCGGGCCGTCAGCTCGATCTTGGTGGCCGCGCTGGCATAGGGCGCCCGGTAGCTGCCCGTGCCTTCCGTGCGGCCGTCGCGCAGGGCCGTGGCCGTCACCCGCACTTCGTCCAGCGCGGTCTGCGGGCGCGCCGGGGCGGGGCGCAGCAGCCAGCCGCCCTGGGGCTGGGCAGAGGCTTGCAGCCCGCTGCCGGCCAGCAGGCGCTGCAGTGCCTCGGCCGGCTCCAGGCGGCCCTGGACAGCGGGCGCGGTCTTGCCTGCCAGCAGGGCGCTGTCGGCCGCGATGCTGGTACCGGTGGCGCGCGCCAGGGCCTTGATGGCGTCGGACAGCGGCTGGGCCGGCAGGTCGATGTCGGCAGGGGCGGCCAGGGCTGGCGTGCAGGTCAGTGCCGCCGCGCAGGCGAGCAGGGACAGGCAGGCGTGTGCCGGGCGGGAGGAAAGAGGGCGGGCGGGCATGGCGGGAACGTTCTCCTGGAAATCGGTTGTGCTCGCCTGTATGACGGGGCAGCCCGCCGGATCCCTGATGTGTGTTGGCCGCTTTTTTTCAGTTTTTCCGGATTTTTTCCGGCGCCGTGCTGCGCGGGGCCAGCCAGGTGGCGCCGTCGCGCTCCTGCACGCGCACGGCGGCGATGCGCGGCAGCGCGTCCAGGAAACTCTCCACATCGGCGCGCTGCACGGCGGCCGTGATGCGCGGCCCGCCCGTGCCGTCGGCTACGGCCGCACGCACGGGCTGGCGGCGCCAGCGCGACAGCGTGGCCGCGATCTCGTCCAGCCCGGCGCTGTCGAAGACGATGAGGCCGCGTTCGATGGACGAGAAGCTGTCGCGCGCATCGCGCTGCACGCGACGGGGGCGGGGGCTGGCGTGGGCGCCATCGGCACCGGGTGCGGCACCGGGGGCGGCACCGGCGCTTTCGTCCGGCAGTTCCCCCACTTCGCCCGCCTGCAGCAGCAAGAACGGTGCTCCTTCAGCACCTTTCACCGCCAAACGCACCGTGCCATGCTCCACGCTCACCCGCACCAGGCCCGGCAGGCGGTTGACGGTGAAGCGCGTGCCCAGCACGGTGATGCGCGCCTGGCCTGCGTCGATGGTGAAGTGGCGGTCTGCATCCCTGGCCACGTCGAACAGGGCCTCGCCCCGCTCCAGCACCACGGCGCGCTGGCGGCGCGTGTAGCGCGTGGCGATGCGGCTGGCCGGTCCCAGGGTCAGCACGCTGGCGTCGGGCAGGTTCAGCACGATGCGTTCGCCAATCGCACTGTCGCGGGCCAGGGCGAACACGGTGGTGTCCTGCCATTCAAGCCAGCCGCGCCATGCCAGCAGGCCCGCCGTGCCCAGGCCGGCAACGCCCAGCACGCTGCGGGTGATGGCTGCGCGGCGCGTGTTGCGGCGCTGGCGTGCGGCGGTGTTCACGGCCGTGGCCAGGGCCTCGGTGCGGGGCGTGGAGTCGAAGTCCTGCCACAGCGCCTCGAAGGCGGCGTATTCGGCGGCGTGGCGCGGGTCGGCGTCCATCCAGGTGCGCCAGGCGGCGGCGTCGGCGGCGCCGGGCTGCGCTCCCGCATCCCGGTGCATGCGTATGAACCAGCGCGCGGCCTCTTCGCGCGGCGTGGTCATGGCGCGAGCAGCTCGCGCGCGGCGCGCAGGTCCAGCAGGGCGCGCATCAGGTGGCGCTCCACCATGTTCAGGCTGATGCCCAGCGTGGCGGCAATCCTGGGCTGGGAATGGCCTTCCACCTTGCACAGCCAGAACACCTCGCGGCAGCGCGGGGGAAGCCCTTCGATGACCTGCTGCGCAGCGGCCAGGCGCTGCTGCAGATCGGCCAGCACCTCGGCGGAAGGCGCGGTGAATGCTTCCTGCACGGCGATGGCGTCCGCGCGCCTGCCGGGGGCCGTGGAGTCCGGCTCGCCTGCCAGGTCGGGCAGGGGCACGAAGCGGCGTTCATGCGCCATCTGGTCCGCGAGCACGGTACGCGCCACCACGCGCAGATAGGCGTGCGGCTGGGCGATGCCTTCATGCCTGCCGCTGAGGGCGTAGCGCACGAAGGCGTCATGCAGCACATCCTGCGCACGGTGGATGCAGCGCGTGCTGCGCCAGATGGCGGGCAGCAGGCTGCCGTAGGCCCAGCGCAAGTCCAGGCCCAGCCAGGCTGCGGGAGTCGGATGGCGTGTCATACGAACGGGAATGGAGGCCGGGCGTGCCGACCGGCAGGTTCAGGGAGCAGGGTTGCGGCATTCTAAATGAGACTTTTTCTCATTTGTTGCCGAATGCCCACGCGCGCTCTGCCCGGTCTGGCTCCGCTACAGCAACTCCGCCGGCCGCGTCTCCGATGCACCGGTGCGGCAGGGCAGGGTGATGCGAAACAGCGACCCGCCTTCGGAGCGGTTGCTGGCGGCGATGGTGCCGTCCATGGCGTCGATGATCTTGCGGCAGATGGCCAGGCCCAGGCCGGTGCCGCCCGAGCCGTTGCGGGTTTTGCTGGACTGCACGAAGGGCTGGAAGATCTTGTCCAGTTCCTGCGGAGGAATGCCCGGCCCCTGGTCGGAGACGGCGATGCAGATATCACCCTGCTCATCGATGCGGCCCTGCACATCGATGCGCCCGCCGATGGGCGAGAACTTGATGGCATTGGCCAGCACATTGCGCACCACCTGCTGGAAGCGCACGGGGTCGGCCTTGGCGATCAGCGGCGTGTCGTCGAGCTCCAGCCGCAGGTCGATCAGCTTTTGCTGCTGCTGCGGCTCCAGCTCGCGCACCACGGGCCGGATCAGGCTCCTGAGGTCGGTGCGCTCGACGTGGATGGTGCCCACGGCGCTTTCCAGCTTGGCCACGTCCAGCAGGTCGTTGACCAGGGCCAGCATGCGTATGCCCGCCTCGTGGATGTCATTGAACATGTCGGCCATGGCGGGATTGCCGCGCGAGCGCAGGCCGCCGAGCTCGGCAAAGCCCATGATGGACTGCAGCGGGGTGCGCAGCTCATGGCTCATGTTGGCCACGAATTCCGATTTCACGCGGAAGGCCTCTTCGGCCGCGTCGCGGGCTTCGCGGGTGGCATGCTCGGCTGCGCGGAATTCGCTCACGTCCACAAAAATGCTGAGCACGCCGGTGATCTGGCCCTGGGCATTCTTGACGGCTGCCTTGGAGATCTGCACATCGCGGTAGCTGCCGTCCACATGGGGTAGCCGGGCCTCCACCATCATGCGCTGGCCCGAGCGCATCACGACCTGGTTGCTGCGCATCTGCAGCAGGGCATCGTCGCGCGCGTGCAGGCCCTTGATCTCGTGGCCGAGCACGGCGTAGCGGCCCCGGCCGAAGAAGTCCTCCCACGCCTTGTTGACCAGGGCCACGCGCTGGTCCGCGTCGGTGACCAGCATGGGCAGGGGCGTGGTCTCGAACAGCAGATGCTGGAATGCCAGCTGGGTCTGCAGTTCCTGCTGGGCCTTCCAGCGGGCGGTCACGTCCACGGCGCTGCCGGCAAAGCCCACCAGCTGGCCGTCGCGCAGCAGGGGAACCACGGCGATGTCGCAGAGCATCTCCCGGTTGCCCGGCAGGCGGAACATGGCCTGGCAGTTGCGCGGTGCCAGCCGGGCCAGAGGATCGAGCAGGGCCTGGATCTGCGCCAGGTACGAGCCGTCCACGATGTTCTCCAGCGGCTGGCCCACGGCCTCGGCGCTGGGCTGGCCGGTCAGCTGCTCCCAGCGCGCGTTCACGAAGGTCAGCAGTCCCTGGCTGTCGGTGCGAAAGATCAGCTCCTGCACGCTGCGCATGAGCACGGCCATCTCATGCTCGCTGCGCGCCAGGCGCGCCTGTGCCTGCTCCATGGCCTGCAGTGCCGACTTCTGGACCCTGCGGGTCTTGAGCACCGACCAGCTCAGTCCCAGCACCAGGGCCAGCAGGGCCACGCCGGCCACGAAGAAGGCAAAGGCGTTGTCCCGCCAGCGCGCCACCATGGCCGCGTAGGGCTCCTCCACCACCAGCAGCAGGGGCCAGTTGCGGACCGTGCGAAAGGACACGATCTCATGGGGGCCGAGCAGGCCGGCGCCAATGTAGGAGCCGAATTCGCTGTGCGGCAGCCATTCCTGGAACAGCGGCGTCTGCAGCGCGGCGGCCGCCTGCACGCCCGTGCCCGCATTGGTGCTGGCCAGGGGCCGGCCGTCATAGGTCAGCAGCACGGCCTCGTAGCTGAGGGTCTCCAGCGTGGACTGGTAGAAGTTGGCCACGGCGTCGGGATTGATCAGGGCCACCAGCACGGCGGGCATGCCGTTGTCCTGGTGGAAGGCCAGCAACTGCGGCAGAAAGGACACGCCGCGCGGCGTCGGATGCGCCCGTGGCGCCAGCGACGACAGGCTGCGGCCGGGCACCAGCCGGCCCAGCTGGGGCTTGCCGGGGATGAGGACGGCCGCCTTGTCGTGCAGCAGATCCTGCGTGTTGATCTGCTGGCCGGCCTCCCCGGCCTGGGTGCTGGCCAGGATGAGGCCCTTGTCGTCGATCAGCGCCATGCTGCGCAGGTAGGGCAACTGGGCGATCAGCAGGGCCATGGCGGCCTCGCGCGTGCCGCGCCCACTGCCTGCGGCCACGATGGCCGGGTTGTGCGCCAGGCTGGCCAGGGCCATTTCGGTGTTCTCGAAGGTCTTGGCCGTCTGGTCCTCCAGCACGCGGGCCAGCAGCGAGGCCTGGGACTTGCTCTGGTCCGCATCGGCATGCAGCTGGCTCCAGACGAAGAGCACCAGTCCGGCGAGCACGCACAGTGCAAAGGTCAGCACCAGCGCCTTGATGTGGGCACTGCGCCGGGCTCCGAGAAAATGATGCGCGGCAGCTCGTTCAGACATGATGAAGGTGCTCCATCGGAAGTTTCAGGGCGCGACGATGGCGGTCAGGCCGTTGTGGCGCGCGGCCCTGGCCAGGCGGCCGTCGCGCTTGATGTCCGAGACGAACTGGTTCAGGCGCGCCAGCCACTGGGCGTCGGCAGGGCTTGCCGCATAGCCGTAGGGCAGCACATGGAAGGGCTTGGGCGGCGCGATCAGCTGCACCCAGTCCGAGCTGTCCAGCAGCTTGCGGCTGTACGGGTAGTCGGTCATGAACACGTCCACGCGCCCGGCCATGAGTTCCTTTTCGCGGGTTTGCGGCGGCTCCACCAGCACCAGGTGCGCATGCTTGAGCGACTCGCGCATGACCGGCTCCATGAAGGTGCCGCGCTGCACGGCCACCTGCACGCCGGGCTGGTCGATGTCGGCCCAGCTGCGCACGGCGGGGTTGCTCTTGGTGGTGATGCCGTAGATATCGCTGCTCAGGTAGGGCTGGGTGAAGCGCAGCTGCTGCTGGCGCTGCGGCAGGATGCCGACGGCGAACATGGCCACGTCGCAGCGCGACTCCAGCAGGTCGGGCACCAGCCGCGAGAAGGACGAGTCCACATGCTGCAGCCGCGCGCCCAGGTCCTTGGCCAGCTCTGCCGAGAGCTCCGCGTCGATGCCCGTGAGCCTGCCCGTGCGTGCGTCACGGTAGGTGATGCCGTAGTAGTCGGGCCAGATGCAGACCTTCAGCGTGTGGCTGCTGGCCACGCGGTCCAGTACCTCGCCGGCCCGTGCTGCGCCAGGCCCCATGGCCAGCACCGCCACCCAGACCGGAACCAGTGCCAGCAGCAGCGCCTGTACAGCGGGCAGCACAAGGGCCCGCACCAGCGCGGACAGGCGCGCGGCGTCCCCGGACGGTATCTGCCATCGGCCCGTGGCGGCCTGCGTGTGCATCGTCATCAGTCGCTCCTGTAAAGACTGGCCAGGGTCTCCAGCAGCCGGTTCGGGCTGAAGGGCTTGAGCAGGTATTCGTCGGCACCGGCATTGAAACCCGCCTCGCGGTCCTGCGCACTGCCCCGGGCCGTCAGCAGGATCACCCGCGTGTGCCGCAGGTCGTAGGAGGTCTTGATGCGGCAGCACACCTCCAGGCCGTCCAGCGTCCCCGGCATCATCATGTCCAGCAGCACGACATCGGGCTGGCTGCGCTGGGCCAGGGCCCAGGCTTCGTCACCGGTCGGCGCCTCCATGACTTCGTATGCGCTGGACTCCAGCGTCATGCGCAACAGCTTGCGGATGTCGGCTTGGTCTTCGGCGATCAGTATCTTCTTCATGGCGGGCCTTTCGCAACGCAGTTGAAGGGTTCTGCGTTGGATTGAATCATAAATATCAAATTCATCAAATTTGTATTGAATTTTTTAATCGTATTTGATGCAAAATTGCTGCCATGTCCGAGAACAGCACCCCACCAGGCCAAATTCCGCACTACACGACCGCTGAGGTGGCCAAGCTGCTGGGCATGGCGGTGCGGTCGGTTCAGCTCATGGTCGATCGCGGCGATCTGGAGGCCTGGAAGACCCCCGGGGGGCACCGGCGCATCACGCGCGCCTCCGTGGAGCGCTGGCGCGGCAGGCAGGGCGATGCGGCCACCACGTCCGGGGCGCCAGCGGCGGCCCCGGCGCCCGCTCCCGCGCAGGCCGGCACGGGCCCGCGCGTGCTGCTGATCGAGGACTCCGTGCACTTCCAGAACCTGGTGCGCCTGCTGGTGCAGCGCCACTTTCCCGACGTGCAGCTGCACGTGGCGCACGACGGGATCACCGGCATGGCGCTGTACGGGCAGATCCAGCCCGACGTGCTGCTGGTGGACATCCTGCTGCCCGACATCGACGGCGCCGCCCTCATCACCACCTTGCGCACGCATGAGCAGTTCGCGCGCTGCAAGCTGCTGGTGGTCACCTCGCTGGATGCGGCAGAGCGCGAGGCCTACGCCTTTGCGCTGGGCGGCGCGCGCGTGATCCACAAACCCCAGCTCGTGCAGGAGCTGCCCGAGGCGCTGGGCGAACTGCTGGGCAGGCAGGCAGCGTGAATCCGGCCCATCCTGCAGTCCTGCTGGTGGAGGACGATGCCTCGATTGCGCGATTCGTCACGCTGGCGCTGGAGGGCATGCCCCTCACCCTGGTGTCCTGCGCGAGTGCGGAGCAGGCGCAGAGCCTGCTGCAGAGCCAGCCCTTTGCCCTGCTGATCACCGACCTGATGCTGCCCGGAGCCTCCGGGGTCGAGCTCATCGAATGGCTGCGCAGCTCCCCGCAGGCAGGCTGCAGCGCCGTGGTCTTCAGCGCCGGCGTGCGGGCCGACGTGGCGCTGCGGCTGGAGCAACTGCAGGTCTGGGGCGTGCTGCGCAAGCCCGTGTCGGTGGCGCAACTGGTGGACTGCGTGGAATCGGTGCTGGCGGCGCAACCGGCCGGCTCGCCCGCGCCAGCCAGCGTGCAGGCTGCCGGTGCGGATATGCCGGCGGATGGCGGCCCGGCCGCCGTCTCCAGCTACTTCGGCGGCGATGCCGCCCTGTTCCACAGCTACCGCGCCAGCTGTCTTGCGCAGTTGCCCGACGATGTGGCGCTGGGCGAAAACCTGCTGGCCGCGCGCGATGCCGCGGCGCTGCGCCGGCTGGCGCACAACCTCAAAAGCGTGCTGCGCCTGCTGGGGCACGAGCAGGCCAGCGGCCTGGCGCAGACGCTGGAGCAGGCCTGCCTGGCCAGCGACTGGGCGGGCGCCACCGATGCCTGGCGGCAACTGGGCGCGGCCCTGCTGGGAATGCTGGACGGCGCGGGCCAGCGGCCCCGGCGCGGCTGACACCGCGCCCGCCATTGCGCCATCCCGCCGTCATTGCGGCGGGCTGCGCCGCACCCAGCCGTGCCAGATTCCCGCCGCCGTGGGAATGGCCAGGCAGACGCCGGCCAGCATGTCGCCAAGGCCGCCGTCGCTGAACAGGGCCGAGACCAGGCCGATGGCCGTCAGCACGCCCAGCGCAATGGGCCAGCCCCAGAGGGCGAGAAAGCCCCGGTGTTGCGCGCCGCTCATGCCGTGATCTCCTTGCCGCGCGGCGCGGGTTGCGGGGCCGGCACGCTCTTGCCCTTTTTGACCCACAGGTACAGGCCCGTGCCCAGCACGATGATGCTGGCGATGTCCAGCAGCGCCCAGAGGATCTGCATGGCCCGCCCGCCGTAGTCGCCGAAGTGCAGCGGCTGGGACACCAGCAGCGCCGTCAGATACCAGGGCAGGGCGGGCGCGGCCGTGACCTGGGCGGTCTTGGCGTCCACCAGCACGGGCAGGAACAGGCGCGAGGTCAGGGGCTCGTTGCCACGCAGGAAGAAGGTGTGGTGGTGCGGGCTAGAGAACGTGGTGCCGGGGAAGGCGATGAAGTACAGCTTGGTGCCCGGCACCTGTTGCTGGGCGGCCTGCAGCGATTGCTGCAGCGAGGCGCGCTCCGCCACCGGCACCGTGTCCCGGCCCTGGTAGGGCGCCAGCACGCTGCTGAGCTGGTCATGCTGCCAATACTTGATCAGCAGGTCGGCCCAGGTATTGATCATGCCGGTGGCGCCCACCACGAACAGCCACACCAGGGTGACGATGCCCAGCAGGTTGTGCAGGTCCAGCCACTTCAGGCGCGGCTGGCGCGTGCGGCGCACGGTGCCGAAATCGAGCTTGCGCATGAAGGGCGCGTATAGCACCACGCCGCTAACGATGGCGATCAGCAGCAGCAGCCCCATGAAGCCCAGGAACAGCTTGCCCGGCAGCCCCGCGAACAGGTCCACGTGCAGCTTGAACATGACCCACATGAAGCCCTGGTCGAAGCGCGGCTGGGCCAGCAGCTCGGCCGTGCGCGCATCGATGACCACGGAGCGGAAATCGTCCGTGGGCGCCGGCGTGGGCGTCATGGTGACGAACCAGAGGTCGTCGGTGTCGTCGGACTTGGAGACGAACTGCACCACGCGGTCCGGGTGCTGGGCGCGGGCCACCTCCAGCACCTTGTCCAGGCTGGCATGGGGCGTGCCCTGGGGCATGGGCGGGGCCTCCACCTCGGTGCCCAGCAGGTGGCCGATTTCGTGGTGGAAGATCAGCGGAAGGCCGGTCAGGCACAGCAGCAGCATGAAGACGGTGCAGACCAGGCTGCTCCATTTGTGCAACCAGGCCCAGGTCTTGATCGTGTGGCTTTGCATGGGGTGTTTTTTCTCTGACAGAAGGGGGCCTGCGGCCCCCGCCATCACCGCGCCCCCGGCGCCATGCCGGGGGCGGGGCGGTTGCCGGTGGCCGGGGGCTTAGAAGTCCACTTGTGCCGACAGCATCAGCGTGCGCGGCGCGCCCGTGGTGGTGTAGCCGGCGGCAGTCACCCAGTAGCTCTTGTTGCTGACGTTCTCCAGGCTGGCGCGCAGCACCACGGGCTTGCCGGCCACATGGGTGCGCAGGCGTGCGCCCAGGTCCAGGCGTGTCCAGCCGGGCATGCGCAGGATGTTGGCCGCGTCGTAGTACATGGACGAGGTGTGGATCACGCGGCCGTTCAGGCTCAGGCCCTCCACCCAGGGGGTATCCCAGTCCAGGCCCAGGTTGAAGGTGCGCTCGGGCACGCCGTTGGCATCGTTGCCCTGGTTTACGCCGCCTGCCGTGCGCGAGAGCTTGGCGTTGTTGAAGGCCGCGCTGGCCAGCAGGCGCAGGCCTTTCTGGATCTCGCCGTAGGCGGTCAGCTCCAGGCCGCGGTTGCGCGTCTCGCCGCCGAAGCTGTAGACGTTGGTCACCGGGTCTGTCATGGAGCCCGGGCGCTGGATCTGGTAGAGCGCGGCCTGCGTGGTCATGCGGCCCCAGTCCACCTTCACGCCCACTTCGTACTGCTTGGACTTCTGCGGCGCGAACACCTGGCCGGCATTGGCCGTGTTGGGCCCGGCCGTGCCGCCTGCCGACAGGCCAGCCGTGTAGTTGGCGTAGACCGAGACATTGTTCTGCGGCTTGAACACCACGCCGGCCAGCGGCGTCACGGCGCTGGCCTTGTACAGCGTGGTGCCGCTGGCGTTCTTCTGGTCGATGGTCTGGTCGCGCAGGCCCACGGTCACCAGCACGCGGTCGCTGAACAGCGCCATGGTGTCGGCCAGCGCCAGGCTGTGCTGCGTCAGCTCGGCATTCTTGGTGGGCGCGCCGCGCACGAAGTCGATGGCAGGCAGGGGCGAGGGGTTGTAGATGTTGGAGGGGACGGCTTTGGTGGTCAGCTGGTAGAAGTAGCCGCTCTCGCGGTCCATGTAGTTGGCCGCGGCCACCACGGTGTGGCCGATGGCGCCGGTCTTGAAGCGCGTGCGCAGGCCCACGTCGGCCGAGGTGGTCTTGTTGAACTCGTCGTAGAAGCCGTTGCGCACCGTGAAGTTGCCCAGTGAGTCGATGCGCTGCACGGCCGTGGGGAAGCTCTGGTCGCTGGACACATCGCTGTAGCCCACGCCGCCGTAGACGGAGGTGTTGGCGTTGATGTCGTATTCCACGCGCGAGATCACGGTCTTGGCCTTGTCCAGCAGCTCCGTGCCCGGATTGAAGTTGGTGCGGCTGTCGGGCACGGCGGGCACCTGGGTGATGCCGGCCAGGAAGGCGCTTTGCGGGCGGAATTCCGTGGTCTTGCCGCTGGTGGTCAGCGCGTCCAGCGACCAGCGCAGGCCCTGGCCTTCGTAGTCCAGGCCCACCGAGGCCAGGCCCAGGCGCTGGCGGCCGCCGTCGATGTTGCCTTCGCCATTGCGCCACACGCCGTTCACGCGCACGCCCCACTGGTTGTCTTCGCCAAAGCGGCGGCCCACGTCCAGGTGGGTGCCGAACTGGGCCTTGCCCATGTAGGTGGCGGTCAGGCGGTTCAGCGGCACGTCGCCCGCGCGCTTGGTCACCACGTTGATGCTGCCGCCGATGCTGCCGCTGGGGCCCACGCCATTGGTCAGCGAGCCGGGGCCCTTGAGCACTTCCACGCGCTCGATCACCTCCAGCGGCAGGCGCGTGGAGGGCGACAGGCCGTACAGGCCGTTCACCGACACATCGCGCATGGACAGGGAAAAGCCCCGCACCTGGAAGTCATCGCCATAGCCGCCGCGCGCCTGCAGGGTGCGCACCGAGGCGTCGTTCATCACCACGTCGGCGATGGTCAGCGCCTGCTGGTTCTCGATCAGCTCCGAGGTGTAGTTGGTCGTGCTGAAGGGCACGTTCATCTGGTCGGTCTTGCCCAGGATGCCCAGGTCGCCGCCGCGCGCGATCTGGCCGCCGGCATAGGTCTTTTGCAGTCCGCCGATGGCCTCGGCCTGGTCGCTCACCGTCACCTCCTTGAGGGCCGGGCCCTCGGCCGTCTGGGCCGCCACGCCCACGGCGGCCAGGGCCAGGCCGGCGCCCAGGCATTGGCGGATCAGGCGCGTGAGGGGATGGGGAGCGAAGCGGAAGTCCGCAGGAGTGCTGTGGTGCGTCATGGCAGTCATGTGCAAAGGTTGGAAAAGGCGGGAGGAAAAACCGTGAAGAAAAACCGGGGAAAAAACCGGGAAACGAGGGCAGGCCGGCCGTGGCCCTAGAAGCGCGCGCGCAGCGACACCGTGACGTTGCGCGGATCGCCGTAGTAGTTGTTGAAGTAGGTGCTGTTGGGCGAGAACTTGGCGTAGTAGCGCTTGTCCAGCAGGTTGCTCACGTTCAGCTGCAGCGAGTAGGTGTCGTCCAGGCGGTAGGCCAGCAGCGCGTCAAAAAGCGCATAGCCACCCTGGCGGGTGGTGACATCGCCCACGCTGGCGTAGGCACCGCTTTGCAGCCGCACGCCGGCGCCTGCGGTCCATCCCTGCAAGGGCCCCTTGAAGCGGTGGCTGGCAAACAGGCGCAGCGCATGGCGCGGGTCCACGGGCCGCAGCGGCTGGCCCACGTTGGCCTCGGAGGCGTCGCGCAGGTACCTGGCCTGGGTGTAGGTGTAGCCGGCCAGCACCTGCCAGCCTGGCGCGGGCTCGCCGGACAGCTCCAGCTCCCAGCCCTGGCTGCGGCTCTTGCCGCCGGCCATGAAGCAGTGGCTGGTCGGGTAGTACGGCAGGCAGGGCATGGCCGATGCCGTGTCCTGCATGGCGCTGCCCACGCGCTGGATGCGGAACAACGACACGCTGGCCTGCAGCCGGCCGTCCATGAAACTGCCCTTGAGCCCGGCCTCCAGGTCCTCGCCCCGGGCGGGCGCCAGGATGCTGCCGTCGGCGGCCTTCTTGTCCTGAGGGCTGAAGATCTCGCTGTAGCTGGCATAGGCGTCGAGCGTGTCCGACAGCGCATGCACCAGGCCCGCATAGGGCGTCAGCTCGCGGCGCACGCTGTAGCCGCTTTGGGCATTGCCGGGTTCGAGATAGCTCCACCAGCTCAGGCGCGCGCCGGCAATGGCGGTGAGCGAGTCGGTCAGCGACAGCCGGGCCCGCGCGAATCCGCCGTACTGGTGGATGTGGGACACGGGCGATGAATAGGCGTTGCCGTTGCCCTCGCTGTAGAAGGGCTCGGGGTAGCTGGTGTACGGATTCCAGCCGCGGATGTCCACATTGCGCAGCGGGCTCACGCCCCAGTAGCCCGTGGCGCCCGTGCTGCGGATGCGCTGCAGGTCGGCGCCCAGCGACAGCTCGTGCCTGCGGCCCAGGGCCTCGAAGGGGCCGCTGGCCAGCAGGCTCAGCGCGTTCTGCGTGCTGCCGTCGCCGCCATAGATGGAGGTGCTCACGTCGAACAGATAGGGATTGCTGTCGCTGGCCCTGGAAAACGAGGTCTGCTTGAACCCGTCCGACCGAAACCGCGTGTGCGCCGCCTGGGCCTTCAGTTGCCAGCCGCTGTCCAGCCGGTGCTCCAGCTCGGCAAAGGCCTGCTGGTTGTGGCGGTCCCAGGTGTTCCAGGGCGTGCCCAGGTAGGTGCTGCGCGGCAGGCCGAGCTGGCTGCCGTCGGCAGCGGCGGGCAGGCCGCCCCAGGAGCCCGTGGCCTGCAGATCCGTGTGCTGCAGGCCGGCCGTGAGCGTGGTGCGCGGCCCCAGGTCCGCCTCCAGCACGCCGTACAGGCCCAGGCGCTTTTCCTTGCGCGCGGTCTGGAACGATGCCTTGTCGTCCGCCAGCGCCACCAGCCGGCCGCGCAGCGTGCCGGCTGCGTTCAGCGGGCCGGACAGGTCGGCCTCCATGCGCTGGCGGTCCCAGGAGCCCAGCGTCATCGCGGCCGAGCCCTGCCATTGCGCCGTGGGCCGCTTGCGCACCATGTTCACCATGGCCGAGGGCGAGCCCGCGCCACGCAGCAGGCCCGTGGCGCCGCGCAGCACCTCCACGCGGTCCAGCATGGCCGTATCGGGCTGGATGAAGGTGGAGGCCGAGGCCACCTGGTTCACATTGAGCCCGTCCACCTGCAGCGAATCGATCTGGTAGCCGCGCGAGTAATAGGCGATGCGCTCGCTGTCGATGTACTCCACCGTCACGCCCGGCGTGTGCTGCAGCACGGAATGCAGGTCGGGCAGGGCCTGCTCGTCCAGCCACTGGCGCGTGAGCACGGTCACGGGCTGCGGGATGTCGCGCACCGACTGAAGCCCCTTGTAGCCCGTGACCAGGCTGGCCGCGTAGCTGTCCGATGCCTCGGTCGTTGCACTGGCCGGCGCCGTGGCCCGGACCGTGACCGTGCCCAGCGTCTGCCCGCCGATGCCCGAGGCCGCCGCTGGCAGCGGCCGCAGCGTATAGACGCCGCTGGACTCGCGCACGGCCTGCAGCGCCGTGCCCTGCAGCAGCCTGGCAAAACCGTCTTCCACGCCATAGCTGCCCTGCAGCCCCGGGGACTGCAGCCGGCCCAGCTGCGCGGCATCAAACGACAGCGCAACGCCAGCCTGGTTGGCGTACTGCGCGATCACATGCGTGAGAGGACCGGCCGCAATCGAAAAGCTGCGCTGGCCGGCTTGGGCGGCCTGGGCGGACGGCGCCGCATGGACGCAGTCCGCTGCCGTGGCAGCCAGCATCGCCACCCCCAGCACCGCTGCCACCCCAGCCATCTCCATGGACGCAGGCCAGCCCCGTGCGGCTGCAAGGCCGTCCTGGGGCTGGTGGGGGTGGGTGCGGGGCATGGGGCTGGGAAAAGTGGTGTGACTCCCCGTATGCCGAACAAGCCCTGCCGATCCTGCAAGTTCGGCTGGACTTTTTTTGCGCCTTGGCCTGGATTTGGACCTTGTTTTTGCCTTCATCGTTAGATAAGGCAAAGACTGGCTGCTATGTTTTTATTTTTCTCTGCCCGGGATTTCGGGGGCCGCGCCCTGGTGACGCCGGTACATGGCTGGAGAAATGCCCAGGTGCTTGGAAAAACTGCGGCGCAGGGTGTCCGCGTTGGCAAAGCCGCACTGCGCCGCGATCTGCTTGGGCGCGTCATGGCCGGCCTCCAGCAGTTCACGGGCTGCGGACACGCGCATGGTTTCCACCCAGGCGGCTGGCGTCACGCCGACTTCCGCCTGGAACAGCCGCGCGAAATGCCGCGCGCTGAGACCGGCGCGCTCAGCCAGCGCACGCACCGAGAGGTCCTGCGCGGGATGCGCCACGGCCCAGCGCTGTATTTCCTGCAGTGCAGAGCGGCCAGCCGGTCCCGCATGGCCCTTGCGGCTGAACTGCAGCTGGCCGCCGGGACGCTTGAAGAACATCACCAGCTGCGAAGCCACGCGGGCCGCCACTTCGCGCCCGCAGTCCTCCTCCACCAGCGAAAGGGCCAGGTCCAGGCCTGCCGTGACCCCGGCCGAGGTGCGCAGCTTGCCATCGCGCACATGCAGCGCGTCGTCCAGCACGGTGGTACGTGGATGGGCGTGCCTGAGCGTGTCGGCCACGGCCCAGTGCGTGGTCACCCGCCGGCCGTCGAGCAGGCCGGCGGCCGCCAGGAACAGCGCGCCCGAGCACACCGATCCGAAGCGCCTGGACTGCCTGGCCATGGTGCGCAGCCATTGCAGCGTGGGCTCGCCCAGCAGCATGTCCATGGCATGGGGGGCGCCTGCGACCAGCAGCGTGTCCAGCCGGGGTAGCGCATCTCCCATGGCCCAGTCGGGCACCAGACGCACGCCCGACGAGCTGTGGATGGGCGCATGGTCGCGGCCCACCACCTTCAGCGCATAGAAGGGGCGGCCCAGTTCTGCGTTGGCCTGCGCGAACACGTCCAGCGGCCCCGAGACATCCAGCAGCTGGACGCCTTGCAGCGCAAGGATCGCAATCGTTCTTGTCATGGAAAAGCCCCGGTGTCCGCATCGCGCGTGAAATGGCAGAAATCGACGGTATGCGTCGATTGATGACGTGGCAGTGTATCCCCAGAATCGAATCGAGCACTTTGAAAGGAGCCACCCATGCGTCTCGATATCGACGGAATCCGCGTCCCCGACAGCCGGCTTGCGCGCGAGGTCACGGAACTGGTCCGTGACACGGCATCGCCGCTGCTGTTCCACCATTCCAGCCGCGTCTACTACTTCGGCGCCCTCGCGGGCGCCAGGCGTGGCCTGGCGTTCGACCCCGAGCTGCTGTACTGCGGCTGCATGTTCCACGACATGGGCCTCACGCACCGGCACAGCAGCGATTGCTGCCGCTTCGAGGTGGATGGCGCCAACGCAGCCCGCGAATTTCTGCGGGGCCACGGAATCGCCGCGCAGGACATCGATCTGGTCTGGACGGCCATTGCCCTGCACACGACGCCCGGCATTCCCGAGTTCATGCATCCCGTCATCGCCCTGGTGACGGCCGGGGTGGAGATGGATGTGCTGGGGCTGACCTACGGCGACTACGCCGATGCCCAGCGCGAGGCCATCGTGCAGGCCCATCCGCGCGGTCCGCGCTTCAAGGAGGAGATCATCCAGGCCTTCTACGACGGCATCCGGCACAAGCCCCAGACCACCTTCGGCAACGTGAAGGCCGATGTGCTGGCGGACAAGGAGCCGGCTTTCAGGCCGATGAACTTCTGCAGCGTGATACGCCATTCGGCCTGGCCCGGCTGAGCAGGCGCAGGCCCCGCCTCACAAGCCATCGAGGTCTGCGGCCTGGTCCAGCGTCCACAGCCGCTCGGTCACCTGCCGCAGCCGGTCCGCGCCCAGCACGGGTCCGGCCAGCTCGGCCAGCTTGGCCTGCAGATCGGCGTCGCTGAGTGGCATGTCGGGATCGCCCTTGCGCGTGGGCTGCAGCCAGGCATGCACACTGCCGTCGCGCAGGGTGATGCGGACCTGCGCGGCGCGTTGCGCCGGGAACTGGCGGTCCAGCTCGGGGTGCCGTTCCAGCGTGATGCGCTGCATCAGCGCGCGGGTCTGTGCATCGCCCAGAGGGCCATCGTCGAAGGCCGCCAGCCGCACGCTGCCCCTGCGCAGCGCATGGGCCACCACGTAGGGAATGCTGAAGCGTGCCTCGGCGGCCGTGCGTGGTGCGCGGTTGCCGGCCACGGTGAGGGCCGGGCCATAGGTGGCAACCTGCAGTTGTGCGATGTCGTCGGCAGCGAAGCCATGCACCTGCTGCAGATGCAGGGCGCCGTCGATGGGCGCGAAGGTGTGGCCGCAGCAGGCGTGGTTCTTGAACGTCATGGCAGTGATGTTGAAGACCTGGCCCAGGTCCGCCAGCACGGGCTGCCAATCAGGCGCATCGCTCATGGCCGTGCCCAGGCCCATGGCGCCTTCGAAGACATCGAGTGATCCCGTCACGCCCTGGCCGGCCATCAGTGCTGCGGCGACGCCGGCCTCGGCCGCGCGACCGGCGTGCAGCGGCTTGGACATGGAGTCCATCTGGAAGGCCTGCTGCAGTCCCGCCGCAAAGGTGGCCGCCGTGCACAGCGCATGCGTGAAGCGCTGCGCATCCAGCCCCAGCAGACAGGCCGCCGCCGCAGCAGCGCCAAAGCTGCCCACCGTGCCCGTGTTGTGCCAGTAGCGGTAGTGCGCACGTCCCAGTACCTGGCCTATGCGGGTGGAGATCTCGTAGCCCGCAATCACGGCCTGCAGCAATTGCAGGCCGCTGGCCCTTTGCTGCTGCGCCACCGCCAGGGCCGCCGAGATGGTGGGTGCGCCCGGGTGGTAGATGGCGTGCTTGAAGATGTCGTCCACCTCGGCTGCATGCGAGGCCGTACCGTGGATCAGCGCCGCCGCTCGGGCGGTGGCGCGCCGGCCCAGGGCCAGCCGTGCGCCGCCCCGGTCCAGGTCTTCGGCCATGGCGCGTTCCAGCCGGGGCGTGGGGTCCATGCCGTAGCCGGCGATCAGCGCGGCATACCAGTCCACCACGGCGCGTCGGGCATGGTGGAGAACGCTAGCCTCGACAGGCGCTTGCTGGAATCGGGCGCCGAAGTGGCCCAGGGTTTCGCTGACATACATGGCGTGGACTTGTTGGGAGTGAGGGTGGCGGGCGGGGCTGGGCGGGGCTGGTTGGTGAAACGATGCAGGCTTTCACGATAGCGGTGCACCGGCGCGATAGACATATCCTTTTGTCATGTCTTGAGGCGTGATTGGAAGAACTTGAACAGCGGGCTGGAGCCAATGATCCAGGCCATCGTCAACCCGCTTTCCGATCACCATGGATTTCACCCTTTCCGAAGAACACCAGGCTTTCGCCGACAGCGTGGCCCGGTTCGCCCAGGACAAGCTGGCGGCCGGCGCGCTGGAGCGTGCGCACTCCCCGCATTACCCCTGGGAGACTGCCAGCCTGCTGGCCGAGCAGGGCTTGCTGGGCATTGCCTTTCCCGAGGCCGACGGCGGGCAGGGCGGCTCGCTCATGCATGCCGTGCTTGCCATCGAGCAGGTGGCCCTGGTCTGCCCCAAGAGCGCCGACATCGTGCAGGCCGGCAACTTCGGCCCCATACGCACCTTCGTGGAGTACGCGGACGCCGCGCAGAAGGCGCGCTTCCTGCCGGATCTGCTGGCTGGAAAAAAGCTCATTTCTCTGGGCATGACCGAGCCCGATGCAGGCTCGGCCGTGACCGAGCTGAGGACCACGGCCACGCTGGAGGGCGATCACTATGTGATCAACGGCAGCAAGGTGTTTTCCACGCACAGCCCCGAAGCCGGCCTGTTCCTGGTCTACGTGCGCTTCGGGCCGGGCGTGGACGGCATAGGCTCGGTGCTGGTGGAGCGCGGCACGCCCGGCTTCGAGGTCGGCCAGCCTTCGGCCTTCATGAATGGCGAGCAATGGGCGCAGCTGTATTTCGAGAACTGCCGCATCCCGCGCGAGAACGTGCTGCTGGGCGCGGGTGGATTCAAGAAGCAGATCTCGGGCTTCAACGTGGAGCGCCTGGGCAATGCCTCGCGCGCGCTGGCGCTGGGCCGGCATGCCTTCAACCTGGCGCGCGAGCACGCACGGGTGCGTCGCCAGTTCGGACGCGAGCTGTGCGAGTTCCAGGGCCTGCAGTGGAAGTTCGCCGACATGTGGATGAAGCTGGAGCAGGCCCAGCTGCTGCTCTACAAGGCCGCGCTCGAGGGTGAGCATGGCCTGCCCAGCGCGCAAAGCACGGCCATGGCCAAGCTGGCCTGCAATCTGGCGGGCTGGGAGGTGTCCAACGAGGCCATGCAGGTCATGGGGGGCCTGGGCTTCAGCCAGGAGGCCCTGGTGGAGTACTGCGTGCGCCGCACGCGCGGCTGGATGATCGCCGGCGGCTCCATCGAAGTGCTCAGGAACCGCATCGCCGAGGGCGTCTTCGGGCGGACCTTCTCCCAGAAAGCCTCCCAGCCCGCACCCCGGCAGTAAGACCGGCACCACCCGGCACCACTACAAAAGGAGACAAGGAATGCATCGTCGTACATGGATGGCCGCGCTCGCGGCGGCAGCGGCAATGGGCTACGCAGGCATGGCAGCGGCCTCGGACAAATATCCGTCGCGGCCCGTGAAGATCATCGTGGGCTTTCAGGCCGGCGGACCCACGGACGTGGTGGCGCGCCTGGTGGCCAAGGCACTGCAGGATGAACTCAAGGGCGCCTTCATCGTGGAGAACAAGCCCGGTGCCACCAGCAACATCGCCTCGGAGACCGTGGCCGTGGCTGCGCCCGACGGCTATACGCTGCTGGTGGCTGCGGCGCCGCTGACCATGAACAGCTTTGTGTTTCCCAGGCAGAAGTTCGACCCGCTCAGGAGCTTCGAGCCCATCTCCAAGATCTCCTCGGCACCCGGCGTGCTGGCGGCCAGCCCCCAACTGCCCGTGCGCAGCTACAAGGAATTCGAGGCGCTGGCGCGGGCCCGGCCCGGTGCGCTCAGCTATGGCACCACGGGCGCGGGCGGCTCCCAGCACATGGCCACGCTGCGGCTGGAGCAACTGGCCGGCCTGCAGATGCTGCATGTGCCCTATTCGGGCGGCTCCAGCGTGCTCACCGACCTGATAGCGGGCGTGGTCGATGTCGCGTTCATGACATCCACTGGCGCCATGCCCAACCTGGAAGCAGGCAAAGTGCGTCCGCTGGCCGTGGCCGGTCCCGTGCGCCTGCCGGGCCTGCCCGCCGTGCCCACGTTTGCCGAGCTGGGCCTGCCGGGCATGGTCTCCGATTCGTGGAACGGGCTGCTGGCGCCAGCGGGCACGCCCAAACCCATCGTCGACCGGCTGGCCGCCGCCGTGGCCAGGGCCGTGAAGTCCCGCGAGTTCAAGGAGGCCCTGGTCCCGCAGGGCGCGGTGCTGATTGGCAATTCGCCCGCCGAATTCAAGGCGCAGTTGCAGGCCGAGGTGGTCCACTGGTCCGAGCAGTTCAAGAAAGTCAAGATAGAGAAGTAAGCCGAACCATGAACGCCTCCACTTCCATTGCCGCCGCCGCTGTCTCCGGCGCCACGCAGTCCTCCCGCCGGTCCTTGCGCCAGGTCCTGCTGGAGCCTGCAAGCATCGCCCTGGTGGGTGCCTCCGACGACGTCGGCAAGACCGGCGGGCGGCCGCTGCAGTTCCTGCGGCGCGCGGGCTTTTCCGGCACCATCTACCCCATCAATCCACACCGCAGCCAGGTCCAGGGCGAGCCGGCCTGGCCCAGCCTGGCCGCCTTGCCCGAGGTGCCAGACCATGTCTTCGTGCTCTCGCCCACCGGGACCGTACTGGAGACCGTGCGCGAATGCGCGCGGCTGGGAGTGGGCGTGGTCACCATTTTGGCCAGCGGCTTTTCCGAGTCGGGCCCCGAAGGCGCGCAACGCGAGCAGCAGCTGCGGCAGATCGCCCGTTCCACGGGCCTGCGCATCCTGGGGCCCAGCAGCCTGGGCGTGGTCCATCCGCGCAACGGCCTGGTGCTCACGGCCAACGCGGCCTTTGCCGAGCCCGCTGTGCCCAGCGGCAAGGTCTTCGTGGCATCGCACAGCGGCAGCATGATCGGCGCCCTGGTCTCGCGCGGCAAGGCGCGCGGCGTGGGGTTCGCGGGCCTGGTCTCTGTGGGCAGCGAGGTGGACCTGAGCGTGGGCGAGATCTGCGCGGCCACGCTGGACGATCCAGGCATAGAAGGCTATGTGCTGTTCCTGGAGAGCCTGCGCCATGGCGATGCGCTGCAGGCCTTTGCGCGCGAGGCCGCGTTGCGCGGCAAGCCCGTCATCGCCTACAAGCTGGGCCGCTCCAGCGCCGCTGCCGAGATGGCGGCCACGCACACGGGCGCGCTGGCGGGCGAGGACGATATCGCCGATGCCTTCCTCAAGGGCCTGGGCGTGGCGCGCGTGGACATGCTGGAGACGCTGTTCGAGGTGTTCCCGCTGGCGCGCAAGCTGCCCCTGGCCGGCGCCAGCCCTGCCTGCGGCCAGCGCGTGGCCGTGGTCACCACCACGGGCGGCGGTGCGGCCATGGTGGTGGACCAGCTGGGCCTGCGCGGCATCACCGTGCAGCCCGTGGCCGGAGAGACGCTGGCCCGCCTCAAGGAGGCCGGCATCCCCGGCAGCGCAGGCCGCGTGCTGGACCTGACCCTGGCCGGCACGCGCTACGAAGTGATGAAGAAGGCGCTGGACATCCTGCTGCAGGCCTCCGAGATCGACATGGTGGTGGCCGTCGTCGGCTCGTCCGCCCGCTATCAGCCGGACCTGGCGGTGCGTCCCATCATGGACAGCGCCAGCCATGCCAAGCCCCTGGTGGCCATGCTCGTGCCCGACGCGCCGCAGGCCCTGGCCGCGCTGACCGATGCACAGATTCCCTGCTTTCGCACGCCGGAGAGCTGCGCCGACGCCATTGCCAGCGTGCTGGCACGGCGCGTTCCGGGTCCGGTGGCCGCTGTCCCTGCGCTGCGGGGCGAGGGCCGTGCGCTCAGCGAGGCCCAGGCCTATGCGCTGTTCGACGCGCTGCAGATGCCGCATGCGCCCTTTGCCTGCCTGCCTTTGCAGGGGCCGGTCGGGGACCTGCCGTTTGACTACCCCGTGGTGGCCAAGCTGTGCTCGCCGGCCATCGCGCACAAGACCGAGGTCGGCGGCGTGGTACTGGGCGTTGGCACGGCGCAGGAGCTGGACGGTGCCCTTGCCACCCTGCGCTCCAACCTGGCGCGCAATGCGCCGGGCACGGCCTGCGACCAGGCGCTGGTGCAGCCCCTGTGCAAGGGCCTGGCCGAGGTGCTGGTGGGCTACCGCATCGACCCCGATGCAGGCCCCGTCATCATGCTGGCCGCTGGCGGCATCTGGGCCGAGGTGCTGCGCGACCGCAGCATCCGCATGGCCCCCGTGTCCGTGGAAACCGCCCGGGAAATGGTCGCCGAGGTCCGGCTGCTGCAGACCGTCTCCGGCCTGCGCGGCAAGCCCCGGGGTGACCTGGAGGCGCTGGCACATGCCATCGCCGCCCTGTCCCGCCTCGCCCTGCGTCCCGAGCTGGGCGTGCTGGAGGCCGAGGCCAACCCGCTCATGGTCCTGCCCGAAGGGCAGGGCGTGGTGGCCGTCGATGCACTGGTGCTGCAGGCGTGCTGAACCCGCGCCACAGCCTCCTGCAGGCGCTGGACTCCACGGCGCGTCACCATGTGCTTGCCGCCACCTGGGGGGACGAGGGCGTGGACCTGCACTGGCGTGAATGGGGGCAGGGCCGCCCCCTGGTGCTGCTGCACGGCGGCCACGGGTCGTGGATGCACTGGGTGCGCAACATCGAAGCGCTGTCGCGCCAGTTCCGCGTGCTGGTGCCTGATCTGCCGGGCTTCGGTGATTCGCAGGACTTCGCGCTGCCCGCCCATGACCCCGCACGCCTGCCGGCCCTGCTGCAGTCGCTGGAGCAATGCCTGGACCTGCTGGTGCCCGAGCAGGGCGTTTTCCTGGCGGGCTTTTCCTTCGGCGCAGCGATGGCAGCCCAGCTGGCAGCGCGCGTGCAGCGGGTGGAGCGCCTGGTGCTGCTGGGCACGGCCGGCCATGGCGGCAGGCGCCGCGAGATGGCCCCGCTGCTGGACTGGCGCGTGGACGACCTCGCCGCGCGCGAGGCCGCGTGGCGGCAGAACCTGGCGGCCTTCATGCTGTCGGGACCGGAGGCAGTGGATGCGCTGGCCCTGTGCGTGCATGGCCTGTCCTGCGAAGCCACGCGCTTTCGCAGCAAATCCATTTCGCGCGGCAGCGCGCTGCAGGCATTGCTGCAGGACTGCCGGCACCCCGTGCTGCTGGTTTGGGGCGAGGCCGACGTCACGGCCGAGCCCATGGAAGCCGCCGAATCCCTGGCGCAGGGACGCGCCGAGCGCGACTGGACCATCGTGCCGCGTGCCGGCCACTGGGTGCAGTACGAATGCGCACCGGAGGTGAACCTGCTCATGGCCCGCTGGCTGCAGGCGCAATCCTAGAATCCGCGCATGCATGGAAGAATCCCGCCGCTCAACCCCCTGAAGGTCTTCGAAGTGGTGGCGCGCACCCGCAATCTCACCCAGGCGGCGCGGGAGCTGCACATCAGCCAGTCCGCCGTGAGCAAGCAGCTGAACGTGCTGCAGACCTATCTGGGCGTGGAACTGTTCCGGCGCGAGCGCCACGGCATCAGCCTGACCCTGGCCGGCCAGCGCTATGGCGAGGCCGTGGCCCCTGCCTTCGAGGGCATTGGCCGCGCCACGGACGAGATCATGCGCAGCGGCTCCGACAACACGCTGCGCCTGCAGACCTACACCACCTTCGCCGCCAAGTGGCTGATTCCGCGGCTGCAGGACTTCAACGCCCGCCATGGCGACATCGCCGTGGTCATCACCAACTCGGTCAAGGACGTGGACTTCGATCGCGACCATGTGGACCTGGCCATACAGATGGGCCATGGCGCCTGGCAGGGCGTGGACACTGAATTCCTGTTCGAGGACGTGATCGAGCCCGTGTGCAGCCCCGCCTTCCTGCATGCCAATGCCCCCGAGATCGCCTATCCCCAGGCCCTGCTGCGCAAGCGGTTGCTGGTCTCGCACTACCGCAAGGCCGACTGGCAGACCTGGGCCCGGCTGTGCCGTTATGAGGACGAGATCGACGGCGTGGAGACCATGCGTTTCAGCAGCTCGGTGCTGACCTGGCAGGCCGCCGCCGATGGCCTGGGCATCGCCATTGGCCAGACCGCGCTGCTGGTCGACGACATCAACGGCGGCCGCTTGGTCGCGCCCTTCGGACTGCCCGTGCGCACCGGCGCCTCCTACTACCTGGTCACGCCCAGGCTGCAGCGCCAGTCGAGGAAGGTGCAACTGTTCAGCGACTGGCTCAAGGAGCAGATCTAGGCCGTGCACAGGCCACCGGCCTGGGCTGGCGCGTCCCCGCCAGCGCCAGGCCCGCGAACAGCATCAGCATCAGGCCGTAGGCATAGGTGACCGGCAACAGGCCGAAGCGCGCGGCGGCCATGCCCGCCGCGATGGCCGGCACGCTGAACGCCAGGTAGCTGGCGATGTAGATGGCCGAGATCAGGGCGCCGCGCTCGTGCGGCTCGGCCAGCGGGATCACGCTGCGCAGCGCGCCCTGGAAGCCCACGCCGAAGCCCGCGCCCGCCACCACTGATGCCCCCAGCACCAGGGGCAGGCTTTGCAGATGGGCGCCGACCAGCAGCAGGGCCACCCCGGCCAGCAGGCCGCTGCCGCCGAACTGCAGCATGGCGCGCGGCGCGCGGCTGCGCAGGGTCCAGATGGCGGCGGCGGCGCTCAGCGTGTTGATGCACACGGCAAAGCTGGCGGCGACCTCCGAGCCCGTGACCGAGCGGATCATCGAAGGGCCCAGCGACAGGTAAAAGCCCCCCAGCGCCCACACCGTGATGCTCATGGGCAGCACGCGCATGAAGTCGGTCCGGGCCTGGCCCGGAATCCGCACGCGCGGGCGCATGGCGGCCAGCGCGCCGGGGCGGCGCGCGCCCGTCTCGGGCAGCACGGCCATGGCGGCGGCCACGGCCACGAAGATCAGCGCCATGAGCCAGAACACCAGGCCCAGCTGCTGGCGCCACAGCTGCGCGAACTCGCCCGCCACGACAATGCCCGCCGCCATGCCGACCATGGGCGCCATGGTGCTCACCAGCGTGCCGCGCTCGCGGTGCAGGTCCAGCAGCGCCGCGCCCATGGCCGCACTGGCCATGCCGGTGGCAAAGCCCTGCAGCACGCGCGCCAGCACCAGGGCCTGCACGTCGCCCGCGCGGGCGAACACCGCCAGCGAGACGATCTCCAGCACCAGCGCCGCCAGGATCACGGGCTTGCGGCCCAGGTGGTCCGACAGCGCGCCCGTGGTGAGCAGGGCCAGCAGCAGGCTCAGCGCATAGACCGCGAAGACCAGGGTCAGCATGCCGGAGGAAAAGCCCCAGTCCTGCTGGTAGAGCCGGTACAGCGGCGTGGGCGCGCTGGAGGCCGCGAAGAAGCTGCCCAGGCCGAAGGCCAGGACGGCCAGGCTGCGGCCAGGCCGGGCAGCGGGAGTGGAGTTGGATGGTTGCAGTACCGACATGGTTAAGAGCCCTGCTGCACAATTAATGCAAAGTTTTTGCGTTAGCGAATTCTGCGCTTGTGCGCTGTTAACGCAAATTTTTAGCTTTAATAACCATGAGCACGCAAGTCCCATCCCTTTCCAAAACAGGCGGTCCCGCCCGTCCCGGCGGACGCAGCGCGCGCATCCAGGCCACGGTCTACCAGACCGTCAAGGGCCTGCTGGAAACCATGCCGCGCGAGGAACTGAGCTTTCCGCTCATCGCCGCCCAGGCGGGCGTGACGCCGTCCACCCTCTACCGGCGCTGGGGCGACATACAGCAGCTGCTGGCCGATGTGGCCGTGGAAATCATCCGGCCCACGGCGCCGCCGCTGGACACGGGCACGCTGGAGGGCGACCTGCTGGCCTGGGCCGAGCAGTTCCTGGAGGAATCGGCCTCGCCGCTGGGCCGCACCATGCTGCGCGACATGGCCGCCGCAGCGGGCAACGAGCACACGCCCTGCGCCTGCGTGGAAATCCTGCGCGGGCAACTGGCGCAGATCGGCGAGCGCGCAGCGCGGCGTGGCGAGGCGATGCCCGCTGCGGACACCCTGATCGACGCGCTGGCCGCGCCCATCGTCTACCGCGTGCTGTTCGACCTGCCGCCGTCCCTGGAACACGTGCAGGCACGGGTGCGCGGCCTGCTGCAGGCTGAAACGGCCTAGCCCTTCAGCGCCCGCGCCAGCACCTCGAAGATCCGCGCATCCGAGCACTGCGCCACATTAAAGCGCAGGAAGTCGCCCGCGCTCTGCGACTGGCTGAAGGCATTGCCGGGCGCCAGCACCACGCCATCTTCCAGGCAGGTGCGCGCAAGCGCCGTGGCATCCATGCCCCCGGGCAACTGGCACCACAGGAACATGCCGGCCTGCGGCACCAGCCAGGGCTTCATGCCCAGGGCCTGCAGCCGCGCGGCCGTGCGTTCCATCTCCTGCGCCAGCCGCAGCCGCACGGACTCCATGTGCCTGCGGTAGCCGCTGTCGGTCAGCGTGCGCAGCACGATGTCGGCGGCCATGCGCCCGCCGCCGAAGTTGGTGGCGATCTTCAGGTCCGCCAGGTCCTGCGTCCAGTCGGGCCGCGCCGCGATGAAGCCGCAGCGCAGCGAGGCCGACACCGTCTTGGAGAAGCTGCCGATCTGGATCACGCGCGACAGGCCGTCGAAGGCCGCCAGCCGTGGCGCCGCATGGGTCTCCAGGTCGCAGAAGATGTCGTCCTCCACGATCACCAGGTCCGAGCTGTCGGCCAGCTTCAGGATGCGGTGCGCCACCAGTGGCGACAGCGTGGCGCCCGTCGGGTTGTGGATGGCCGAATTGGTGATGTACAAGCGTGGCGAATGCGCCTGCAGCGCGTCGGCGAACCGGGCCACGTCGGGCCCCTGCGGCGTGTAGGGCACGCTCACGGCCTGCACGCGGTGCGCCTTGAGCAGTGCATGGAAATTGAAATAGCAGGGGTCGTCGATCAGCACCGTATCGCCGGGCTCCAGCAGGAAACGGCAGACCAGGTCGATGGAGTGCGTGCCCGACTCCGTCAGCAGGATCTGCTCGGGCGAGGTCTCCAGCCCCATGGCGGCCATGCGCCGCGCCAGCAGGCGGCGCAGTGCCGGGTGGCCCAGCGGCGTTGCGTACTCCGTCAGCTCCAGCGTGCCCGAGCGCGCCAGGGAGCGCAGCGCGCGGCGCACGCCTTCCTCGTACAGCCATGAAGGCGGCAGCCAGCCGCAGCCCGGCTTGAGCGCGTGGGCATCTGCCTGCAGCGACTGGCGGGCCAGCCACAGGGGGTCGACTTCCCTGTCCACGCGCGGCCCGATACCGCCCAGCGCCAGCGGCGCCACCGGCCCCGCCACATAAAAGCCCGAGCCCGGGCGCGAGACGATCACCCCCTCGGCCGCGAGCCGCTCATAGGCCTCCACCACCGTGGACACCGACACCTGCATGGCCTGCGCCTGCGCGCGCACCGAGGCCAGGCGCGTGCCGGGCAGGTAGGTGCGCGCGGCGATGCGCGACTGGATCTCTTCCATCACCGCCTGGATGCGTGTGCCGCTGCGCATGGCTGCTTTCTCTTCTGTAGTGGATTTGTGTGCATAACAGTTCTTTTGAATTGTATTGGACTGTCTATGGAAGATCCGGCCGTGCAATGGCCCACTGCCTGCTGCAAACCAAGGAGCTTTTTGATGGACAAGACAAGCAGCGGGTGGATCAACGGATTCATCGGCGTGGCGATCTTTGCGGGATCGCTGCCGGCCACCCGCGTGGCGGTCGCCGACCTGGACCCCACCTTCCTGACCTGTGCGCGTGCCAGCATCGCGGCATTGCTGGCCCTGGCCATGCTGCTGGCGCTGCGCCAGCCCCGGCCCGCGCGTGCCGACATGCCTTCGCTGGCGCTGAGCGCGCTGGGCGGCGTGGTGGGCTTTCCGCTGCTGACCGCGCTGGCGCTGCAGTACGTCACCTCGGCGCATTCCATCGTCTTCGTGGGCCTGCTGCCCCTGTCCACGGCCGTGTTCGCCGTGCTGCGCGGCGGCGAGCGCCCGCGCCCGGCCTTCTGGCTGTTCTCGCTGGCGGGCGCGGCCTTCGTGGCCGGCTATGCGGCCGTGGGCGGGGCCGGGGGCTCGCTGCGCGGCGATCTGCTGATGCTGGCCGCCATCATCGTCTGCGGCCTGGGCTATGCCGAGGGCGCGCGCCTGTCGCGCACGCTGGGCGGCTGGCAGGTCATCAGCTGGTCGCTGGTGCTGGCCCTGCCCGTCATGCTGCCGGCCGCCCTGCTCAGCATGCCGGCATCGCTGGCCGATGTGGGCCGGCCCGCATGGCTGGGCCTGGCCTATGTCTCGCTGTTCAGCATGCTCATCGGCTTCGTGTTCTGGTACCGGGGCCTGGCGCAGGGCGGCATTGCGGCCGTGGGCCAGATCCAGCTGCTGCAGCCCTTCATGGGCCTGGGCCTGGCGGCCCTGCTGCTGCACGAGCAGGTGAGCTGGGGCATGGTGCTGGTCACCATGGCGGCCGTGGTCTGCGTGGCCGGGGCGAAGAAGTACGCGCGCTGAGCCCGTCCGGTGCGGGGCGTGGTACGGGGGAGCGGGGCGGGGTGGTCAGCGCCCGGTCTCGCGCATCACCTGCTGCGCGAACTCTGCGGCCGAACCCTCGAACGGCTGGTTGCTGGCCGCCTCCAGCCGGCTGCGGATGGCCGGCGCGCGCAGCGCCTGGGCCACCGCAGCATTGATGCGCTGGGCCAGCGCTGGCGCCATCTGCGGCGGCGCGAACAGGCCGAACAGCGAATCCAGGTTGGCCTGTGCATGGCCCAGCTGCGCCAGCGTGGGCACATCGGGCAGGGCTGCCAGCCGCTGCGGCGCGCCCACGGCCAGGGCCTTGAGGCGGCCCGCGCGCAGCGCCTGCAGCTGCAGCGGCGCCACATTGGTGGACAGCAGCTCGAAATGCCCGGCCAGCGCATCGTTGAGCTGCTGGCCGCCGCCCTTGTAGGGCACATGCACGATGGGAATGCGCGTGGCCTGCTCTATGCGCTGCAGCACGGCGTGGCCCGTCGTGCCCTCGCCCGTGGTGGCCCAGCGTATGCCGCCGGGCATGCCGCGCGCCTCGGCCAGCATGCCCTCGAAATCTGCGGCCTTCAGCGCCGGCGTGCCTACCAGCAGCATGGGCGTGCGCATCACGCCGGCCACGGGCGTCACGGAGGCTGCGGCCAGGCCCACGGCGGTGGCGGCGGCAAAGACCAGGGTGCGGCCGTCGGGCGCGCTGCGCGCCAGCAGCTCCAGCGCCACGGTGCCGCTGGCGCCGGGGCGGTTGTCCACGATCACGGGCGTGCCCCATTGCTGCGCCAGTTGCTCGGCCAGGGCGCGGGCCACCATGTCGCTGACACCGCCTGCGGGGTAGGCCACCACGATCCGAACGCTGGCGCCCGGCCAGGCGGGCCGGGCCGGCAATGCCTGGGCGGGCCAGGCCAGCGCGCAGGCACCCGCCGCCAGCAGGGCGCGCCGGCCGGTATCGGTGCCTTGCGGTGCCCGCATGCCTCAGCCGCCCGGGGCCTGGTGGCGCTGCGCCAGCTCGCGCGCCAGGGCGATGAAGGTGGCCGCGGGTCCTGCGCCGCCGGTTTCCGTGCCGGCCTCGCGGTGCACCAGGGTGAGCGGGGCGCTCAGCCGCACGGCGGGCTCGAAGGCGCGGTAGACCACGGCCTCGGGATGGGCGCCGCGCACCGAGGCCGGCACGATGGACAGGCCCACGCCCGCCGCCACCAGGTTCACATTGGTCATCATGCGTTCCACCTCGGCGGCCACCTCCACCTGTACCTTGTGCCGGGCGCACAGCGCCAGCAGGTTCGCATACAGCCCCGGCGCGCCCGTGCGCCGCACAAGGATCAGGCGCTCGCCATCGAGCTGCCTGAGCGCCACGGGCTTCGATGCATCGCGCGCCAGGCGATGGTCCACGGGAATGGCCAGCAGCGCGGGCTCCTGCAGCAGCGTCTCGAACACCAGGCCTTCGGGCCGGGCCACGGGCACGCGCAGAAAGCCGCAGTGCATGCGCCCGGCCTGTACGGCCTCGGTGATCTCGGCGGCATTGTTCTCGCTCACATCCAGCGCAATGTCGGGATGGCGGCCACGGCACAGGCGCAGCACCTCGGGCGTGAAGGCATGGGCCGCCGCCGAGCTGGTGAAGCCCACATGGATGCGCCCGCGCTCGCCACGCGCAAAGGCCTGCATGCGGTCGCGCATGGCGGTGAAGTCGGCCAGCAGCCGCGTGGCCTCGCCCTGCAGCTCCAGGCCCGCGTCGGTCAGGTCCACGCCCTTGGGGTGGCGCCGGAACAGGGCAATGCCCAGCTCCTCCTCCAGCGCGCGGATCTGCTGCGACAGCGGCGGCTGCTGCATGCCCAGCAGCTCGGCCGCGCGCGTGATGTGGCCGGTATCGGCCACGGCCAGGAAGTAACGGAGATGGCGCAGTTCCATATATGTGAAAAGTATCCAGCCGATATCCTAAAAATCTTTGAAATATTGGACAAGCCTCTACAGAATCCCATCCAGTCACCGATGCGACCGCTTGCCGCGGCGCGGCAGGTGACTTCCAACAAGAAGCCAAGACAGGAGACAAGACATGCAAGCATCCGCGTATTTCCCCCTGCGTCCCGCCAGCGCCTCGCTGCTGGCCGCGCTCGCCCTGGCCGGCTGCGGCGGCGGCTCGGCCGTGCTGCACGGGCCGGTCACCTCCATCGAGACCGCGCCCAAGAGCACGGCCTGCCCTGCCGAGATTCCTGCGGGCATCAGCTGCTGGGCCGGGCAGGACTCCAAGGGCGCCTACTACCTGATCGCCAAGCCCGCGCAGTGGAACGGCACCCTGGTGCTGCACGCCCACGGCGGCCCGGACCTGGCCGCGCCCACCGCCGACCGTGCGGCCGAAGACCTGGTGCGCTGGTCCATCATGGTGCGCGCAGGCTATGCCTGGGCCGGCTCCACCTACCGCCAGGGCGGCGTGGAAGTGCGCGCCGCCGCCGAGGACACCGAGCGCCTGCGCGGCATCTTCCGCCAGCATGTGGCCAAGCCGCAGCGCACCATCCTGCACGGCCAGTCCTGGGGTGCGGGCGTGGCGGCCAAGGGCGCGGAAATGTTCAACGAGCAGACCGTGGGCGAGCGCCCCTACGACGGCGTGCTGCTGACCAGCGGCGTGCTGGGCGGCGGCACCCATGCCTACGACTTCCGCACCGACCTGCGCGTGGTCTACCAGTACCTGTGCGGCAACCACCCGCGCCCCAATGAGCCGCAGTACGCGCTCAACCTGGGCCTGCCCGCAGACGCCAAGATGCGCCAGGCCGACGTGGCCCTGCGCGTGAACGAATGCCTGGCGCTGGACAAGCCCGCCGCCCAGCGCACGGCCGCGCAGCAATCGAAGATCGACACCATCACCAAGGTCATCAAGATCCCCGAAAGCGCCATCCAGTCGCACATGAACTGGGGAACCATGCACTTCCAGGACATCTCGGCCAAGCGCACGGGCGGCGCCAGCCCCTTCGGCAACGAGGGTGCGGTCTATGCCGGCTCGGCCGACGATGCCGCACTCAATGCCGGCGTGCTGCGCTACCGCGCCGACCCTGCGGCCTACCGCAAGTTCGCCGATGACACCGACCCCGTGGGCAAGATTGGCGTGCCGGTCCTCTCGGCCAAGTGGATCAGCGACCCCACGGCCTTCGTGGAGCTGGATGCGCGGTTTCGTGCGGTGATGCAGCAGGGCGGCAGTGGGGACCGGCTGGTGCAGACCTTTACGCGGCAGGGGACGCACAGCTATATCAGCGATGCGACCTATCCCACGTTGATGACTGCGTTGATGCAGTGGGTGGAGGCGGGGGTGAAGCCGACTGCGGCGGGGATTGCTGCTGCTTGTGTGGGGAATGAGGCCAAGTTTGGGGTGGGGTGTAGTTTTGATGCGGCTTATGTGCCGGCTTCTTTGAGTACTCGGGTGCCTGAGAGGCAGCGGCCTTCTTTGCAGTGAGCGGGTTTTTGACCCTGCCGGGTGGTGTTTTTTTGAGGCCGGGTCTCGGCCCGGCGGCCGACCTACCTTTCTTTGATTCGTCAAAGAAAGGTAGGCCAAAGAAAGACGACCCGGATGTCCGCGACCCCTTCGCTGCGCTGCGGGGCAACCTGCGTCGGGCCGCCTGCGGGGTTCGCCGCAGAACTCACTGCGCGCTGCGCGCTCCGTTCAGACAACTGCGGCGAGTCAGTTGACGAAGCAGTCCTGTCCTTCGGCAGGACTGCAACCCCGCAGACGGCCCGACGCAGGCGCTGACATACGGGGAGTTTGCTCGGGCCTTTGCTGCGCTCGGCCTGGGTTTTTTTAGCGGGGCATGTTGGTTCTGGTGGCGGGGGCCAGTTGCGCCGCGAACTCGCGCGCCGCTGCACTGTAGCTGGCGCCTCGGCGCCACAGAAGGCCTGCCGTGCGAATGAGTTGGGGGGCGACCAGGTGGATGGCCACCATGTCCGTGGCCTGCTGGGCGGCGCGCTCGGGGACGATGGTGGCCATGTCGCCCCAGCGGCACAGCGCGATCAGCGATTCCACCGAGCCCATTTCCGCGCGCAGCAAGGGCGTGACGCCTGCGGTGCGCAGCCCGTCCTCGATCAGGCTGCGCGTGTAGAACGTGCGCGGCAGCAGGGCCAGGGGCACGCCGGTCAGCGACTTGACGGACAGCGTGCGGCGCCCGGCCAGTGGGTGCGATGGGTTGACCAGCAGCATCATGCGTTCGTCGAACAGCGGCAGCGCGTCCAGCTCGGCGCGCTGGGGCGGGTGAAAGCTCACGCCCAGGTCCAGGCTGCCGTCCAGCAATCCCTGCTCCACGGGCGGGGCCAGCAGCTCGATCACCACCACGTTGACCTTGGGATAGGCGCGCATGAAAGCCGCCACGGCCGGGGCGACCAGGGTGTTGAGGAAGGTGGGGATCACGCCGATGGTCAGCGTACCGGTCTGCAGCTCGCTGAGGTCGGCCAGCGCCATGCGCCCGGCCTCCACCTCATGCAGCGCACGCTCCGCATAGTTGCGGAACACCACGCCGGCCTGCGACAGCTTCAGCCCCCGGCCAATGCGCTCGAACAGCGCCATGCCCAGCTCCTCTTCCAGCTGGCGCAGCCCATGCGAGAGCGTGGACTGCGTGACATAGAGGTTTCTGGCCGATGTCGTCAGGTGCTCGGTCTTGGCGATATCGACAAAGTAGCGCAGCTGGCGCAGTTCCATGGGTGAAGGCAAGGGGGTGTTCGGCGGGCCAGTTTCTCACAGAGATACGGGCGCGCCGCACAGTTCACTCGCCGTCGTCCTGGTCCACGAACTCCACCAGTTCCGGCAGCATCTCCAGCTGCTGGATGGCATCCTTGAGCCGCAGGCCAAAGCGTGATTCCGGCCGCCCGAAGGCGCCCTGCGCCAGCCGCAGCGCCGCCGTTGCCTTGATCCACTCCACCTCGAAGGCATAGCGGTCCGCGTGCTGCTGGACACTCATGCGCTTGATGTGCTCCAGCGCCAGCTCCACGGCGCAATCCACATCGACTTCGCTGTCGTCCCTGTCGGGGTCGTCGACCATCAGTTCGATCAACTGCTGCAGCGTGCTGTGCACCAGGCCCAGCGAGGCGTGCATGGCCTGCCGCCAGGTGGGAAGAAAAGGTGGTTGGGGAGAAGACGCCTGTGCGGCGGTGAGAGGGTGCATGTCTTGGTTCCTGTATGAATCAAGAGAACCACACGCCACCGTACGACGGGCAACGGGTGGACGGGATGTTCGTAACACGTATACAGACGTGCGGCCATCCTTGCGGGTAAGCCCATCCCGTCCAAAACCGTTGGAGACGGACGCGCGATGACGCATCTGCCCCAGGAATCTGGACATGACAAAGCCCCCTTCAAGGTGGGGGCCGCACCTCTGTATTGGTGTTACGACACACCAAGCCTTTCGGCCTGCCGCAAGTTTAACGGCTGCGTATCAAAAAACCTGGCCGAGCGCAGCGAAGGCCCGAGCAAACTCCCCGTATGTCAGCGCCTGCGTCGGGCCGCCTGCGGGGTTGCAGTCCTGCCGAAGGACAGGACTGCTTCGTGATCTGACTCGCTGCGGTTGTCTGAGCGGAGTTCACGCAGTGAACGCAGCGAGTTCCGCAGCGAACCCCGCAGGTGGCCCGACGCAGGTTGCCCCGCAGCGAAGCGAAGGGGTCGCGGACATCCGGGTCGTCTTTCTTTTGCCTCCTTTTCTTTGACGAATCAAAGAAAAGGAGGTCGGCCGCCGGGCCGAGACCCGGCCTCGAAAAGAAACCCCCCGGCAGGGACAAAAAACAGCACCAGACCAAGACCAGACCAAGACCAGACCAAGACCAGACCAAGACCAGAACAAGACCCCCCTCACCTGTCACACCCCTGTAAACCCCCACCAACAAACTCCCCCCCTTCACCACCCCCACAAAAACCACATGCCGCTGAGCAACCTCCCCACATTGCAATCCCTGCTCCTGTCCCGCCGCCTGGCGCTGAGCGTCCTGGCCAGCGCCGCGCTGGTGGCCGCCTGCGGTGGCAGCGACAGCAATGACAGCACGACGCCCCCGGTGGCCAGCCAGCCCGCGACGGCCACGCTGGCCGTGCTGGAGACCACGGATCTGCACTTCAACGTGCGCAGCTATGACTATTTCAAGCTGGCCGAGGATGCCTCCTACGGCTTCGAGCGCACGGCCACGCTGGTGCGTGCGGCGCGCAAGGAGTTTGCCAATACGCTGCTGGTGGACAACGGCGACACCATCCAGGGCACGGCCCTGGCCGATTACGAGGCCGAGGTGGCCAAGATCCCCTGCACGCAGCAGCTGTCCATGTACAAGGCCATGGGCGCGCTGGGCTTTGATGCAGGCACGCTGGGCAACCATGAGTTCAACTACGGCCTGCCCTTCCTGAACCAGGTGCTGGGCGGCGGCCTGGACGTGGACGGCGTGGACAAGGCGCTCAAGTGCGCGGGCAATGGCTTTCCGATGGCGCTGTCCAACGTCTACAGCAGCAAGACCAAGCAGCCGCTGGTGCAGCCCTACGTGATTCTGGAGCGCAAGATCGCGGCCAAGGACAAGGATGGCAAGGCGGTGGAGCTGCCCATCAAGATCGGCGTGATCGGCTTCACCACGCCGGGCATCATGAACTGGGACAAGCGCTATCTGGAGGGCAAGCTCTACACCGAAGGCGCCGTGGAGTCCGCCCAGAAGTACCTGCCCGAGATGCGCGCCAAGGGCGCCGACGTGGTGGTGGCCATGCTGCACGGCGGCCTGGACGGCGCGGCCTACTCGCCGACGATGGAGAACCCCGGCCTGCACCTGAGCAAGGTGGCCGGCATCGACGCCATGGTCATGGGCCACCAGCACAGCGTGTTCCCCGATGCGGCGGCCACGCCGGCGTTCACGCAGGCGGGCGTGGACAACAAGGCGGGCACCATCAACGGCGTGCAGTCGGTGATGGCCAGTTCCTGGGGCAAGGCGCTGGGCGTGATCCAGCTGGCGCTCAAGTGGGACGGCAAGCAGTGGAGCGTGGACAAGAGCGCGGGCAAGAGCGAGCTGCGCAATATCCAGACCGGCAAGGACGCCGCAGGCAAGGCCACCTACGTGGCCGTGGACCCGACGGTGGCGCCGCTGATCGAGAGCCAGCACCAGGCCGCCATCCAGTACGTGAAGACGCCCATCGGCAGCACGGACTTCCGCATGAGCACGCTGTTCGCCGATGTGGGCGACCCGGGCGCCATCCAGATCGTCAACCAGGCGCAGCGCGACTATGTGGCCGACTATGTGAAGGCCAGCCTGCCGCAGTACGCGCAGCTGCCCGTGCTGTCGGTGAGCGCGCCGTTCAAGTCGGGCTTCCAGGGCGGCGCCGACTACACCGACGTGGCCGTGGGCCCGCTGGCCATCTACAACGCGGCCGACCTGTACCTGTACCCCAACACCGTGTATGCGGTGAAGGTGAATGGCGCCGACATCAAGGACTGGCTGGAGGCCGCTGCCAAGCGCTTCAACCAGATCGATCCGGCCAAGACGGGTGAGCAGCAGCTGATCAGCACCTTCCCGGGCTACAACTTCGACATGTTCACCACGGCCGATGTGCAGTACGAGATCGACGTGACCCAGCCCGTGGGCAGCCGCATCAAGAACCTGCAGTACCTGGGCAAGGCCATCGACCCGGCGCAGGAGTTCGTGATCGCCACGAACAACTACCGCGCCACCAGCGGCAAGAGCTTCATCGCCAAGCTCGACGGCTCCAGCGCCATCTGGGCCTCGCCGGACGCCAACCGCGACGTGGTGATCGGCTACGTGCGCAAGAAGGGCAGCATCACGCGCGCTGCCAATGGCGCGGCCAAGAGCTGGCGCTTCACCAAGGTGGCCACCTCGGCCAACGTGGTGTTCAGCTCCGGCGCCAACGCGCTGCCGGTGGCGCAGGCTGCGGGCCTGGCCAACATCTCGCTGGTGGCGGCCGATGACGGCTCGGGCAAGGGCACGTCCAAGTACCGCCTGGATCTGTCGAAGTAAGTTCCGGCAGGCAAGCAACAAAAAAGCCCCGTGCATCTGGCACGGGGCTTTTTTGCTTGTGCCGAACGGGCTTCAGCGCGCAGGAGGCATCTCGAACACCAGGCAGGTGGTCGTGGCGTGGGCGTAGAGCGTGCCATCGGGGCCGACCAGGCGCGCCTCGGCCGTGGCCAGCTGGCGGCCGCAGTGCAGCACGCGGCCTTCGGCGCGCACGCGCGGCACGCGCGGGGTCAGGGCCTTGACCAGGTTCACGCCCAGCTCGGCCGTGGTGTAGCCCCGGCCCGGCGGCATGCAGGTGTGGACGGCGCAGCCCAGCGCCGAGTCCAGCAGGGTTGCGAACCAGCCGCCGTGCACCGTGCCCATGGGGTTGAGGTGGTTGGCGCCGGGGCGGCCCTGGAAGACGGCGCTGCCTTCGCCCACGGAAATCAGCATGAAGTCCAGCGTGCGTGCAATGGGCGGGTAGGGCAGTTCGCCGCGCAGCATGGCCTGCATCAGCTCCAGCCCGCTGCGGCCTGCGACCTGGTCGGGGCGCGATACGCCTGCGCCGGGGCCGGCGTCCAGCCGGAGGGTGACCGCCTGTTCCTCGTCCAGCCAGGCTTGCAGGGCAGGGGAGATGGCACCGGTGGTGGCGCTGGAGGTGAGGCTGTGGGCGGCCTGCTCCGGGGAGTGGGTGCGGGTGTCCATGGAATGTCTCTCTTTCATTGGGAAAAGTGCGGGCGCCAGGCTGTCTGGGATGGCGGTGTGGATATTATTGTATCTACAACAGTTGTATATGCAATAATCTGCGCCATGCCAGTGAATCCAGACATCCTCGCCGTGCCCCAGGGCTGCACCAACCACCGCGTGCGCCAGCTCATGCGCAGCGTGGGCCAGGTGTATGACGCCCATCTGAACGAGACGGGGCTGCGCATCACGCAGTACTCGCTGCTCAGCCATGTGCTGGCCGCCGGTCCGGTGCGGCCCTCGGACCTGGCGCGGCGCATGCGCATGGACGCCTCGACGCTGACGCGCAACCTCAAGCCGCTGATCGACGCCGGCTGGGTGCGCATGGGCCAGGGCGAGGACCAGCGCAGCCGCCTGGTGCACATCACCGACGCGGGCCAGGCCAAGCGCGAAGAGGCCAAGCAAAGCTGGAAGACCGCACAGAACGAGCTCAACGCCCGCGTGGGCCTGGAGCGCGTGGCGGCCCTGCATGCGCTGATCGATGAATGCCTGGTGCTGCTCGATGGCGGCAATGGCAATGGCGATGGCAACGCTGCAGACGGCCCGCAGGCGTAGGCCCTACCGAATTCCCAACCCCCGAAGAGACTCCCATGCTCTCCAACTCCACGGCGCGCTGGCTGCAGCGGCGCGGCATCCACTACGGCTGGCTGGTCGCGGCCATCACTTTCCTCACCATGCTGACCATGTCGGCGGCGCTGGGCCTGCCGGGCGCCATGCTGCAGCCGCTGTCGCGCGAGTTCGGCTGGAGTACGGAGCAGATATCGAGCAGCCTGGCGCTGCGCTTTGCGCTGTTCGGCCTGCTGGGGCCGTTTGCGGCGGTGATGATGGAGCGCTTCGGCCTGCGTGCCGTGATGTGCATGGGCCTGGCCCTGGTGGGTGGCGCCATGGCGATGGTGACGCAGGCCACGCAGCTGTGGCATCTGTTTTTGCTGTGGAGCCTGCTGCTGGGCATGGGCACGGGCCTGACGGCGCTGGTGCTGGGCGCCGTGGTGGCCAACCGCTGGTTTGCGGCGCGGCGCGGCCTGGTCATCGGCGTGCTCACGGCCAGTGCGGCCACGGGGCAGCTGGCCTTCCTGCCGCTGGCCGCCTGGATGATCGAGCACTGGGGCTGGCGCTCGGCCACGGTGCCGGTGTTCGTGGCCAGTGCCTTGATTGCCGTGCTGGCCCTGCTGTTCGTGAGGGACCGGCCTTCGGACCTGGGCCTGGTGCCCTTTGGCGGCGATGCCTCGGCCCCGCCGCCGCCGGCCATGGCCATGAACTTCGGCACGCCCTTCAAGGTGCTGGCCGAGGCCGCGCGCAACCGCACCTTCTGGCTGCTGGCGGGCACCTTCTTCATCTGCGGCCTGTCCACCAACGGCCTGGTGCAGACGCACTTCATCTCGCTGTGCGGCGACAACGGCATGGGCGCGGTGCCCGCCGCGTCGGTGCTGGCCATGATGGGGGCCTTCGATTTCGTGGGCACCGTGCTGTCGGGCTGGCTGTCGGACCGCTACGACAACCGCAAGCTGCTGTTCTGGTACTACGGGCTGCGCGGCCTGTCGCTGTTCTGGCTGCCGCATTCGGAGTTCACCTTCTACGGCCTGGGCCTGTTCGCCATGTTCTACGGGCTGGACTGGATCGCCACGGTGCCGCCCACGGTCAAGCTCACGGCCCAGCATTTCGGGCCGCAGAAGGTGGGGCTGGTGTTCGGCTGGATCTTCGCGGCCCACCAGCTGGGCGCGGCCACCGCTGCCTGGGGCGCAGGCCTGACGCGCACGTTGCTGCTGACCTATACGCCCGCGCTGTATGCGGCCGGCCTGGCCTGCCTGGTGGCGGCGGTGATGGCGCTGGTGATAGGGCGGGCGCGCAAGGCGGCGGCGGTGGCCGCGGCCTGAGCCCCATCACCGTTCACGCCATCCACGCCCTCAGTACAGCTGGCGCTTGCCCGGCTGCAGCAGGACGACCAGGGCGCCCGCGCCACCTTCGGCCGGGCGGGCCTGAACGAAGGCCAGCACTTCCTTTTTCTGCACCAGCCAGCGCAGCACGCGGCCCTTGAGCACAGGGGTCTTGCCCGGCGAGCCCAGGCCCTTGCCGTGCACCACGCGCACGCAGCGTATGCCGGTGCGGTGCGACAGGCGGATGAACTGGCCCAGCGCCTCGCGCGCCTCGTCCACGCGCAGGCCGTGCAGGTCCAGCTGGCGCTGGATGCTCCACTGGCCGGCGCGCAGCTTGTGCGTCACGTCCAGGCCGATGCCGGGGCGCCGGAAGCTGAGCTGGTCGTCGGTGTCCAGCAGGGTGCTGACATCGAACTCGTCGCTCATGGCCTCCTGCAGCACGCGCTGCTCGTCCAGCTCCAGCTGCAGGGGCAGCGGCTCGGGGGGCTCGGGGGCATGGAGGTGGCGGGCGTGCGCGGACTTGAGCGCATGCACCGGGCCCACGGTGTTTTCGAACAGCTTTTGCTCGGCCAGGAGGCGGCGCGCCGCCTCGGCGCGCTGCTGCTGGAGCAGGGCCTCTTGGGCGGCGGCTTCGGCCAGTGCGCGGCGCACTGGCGCGAGGTCCTGCAGGCTGGTGGCTTTCAAAGTCATGGTGACGCCGGTTGTACCGCAATTTCGGCACCCCGGCGGCCATGGCGCCCTCTCAATGGCCGGCGAGCCTAGAAGCGATAGCGGGCGCTGACCTGGACGTTGCGCGGCGCGCCGTACATGCCCGAATACCACCAGCCGGACATGGCCGCGATGTACTTGCGGTCGAACAGGTTGTTGACGTTCAGCGTCAGCGACAGCTGGTCGCTCACGTCATAGCGGGCCATGAGCCCGGCCACGACGTAGGAGGCCTGGCGCGCGCTGACCTGCTTGCCGACCTGCCAGGCTTCGCCGCTGTACTCGATGCCGCTGCTCCAGTTGACGCCACCGCCCAGGGTGAGGCGGCGCCATTCGCCGGGCATGCGGTAGGTGGTCCACAGGCGGGCCATCTGGCGCGGGAAGGTGGTGTTGATGCGCTGGCCCGTGGCGTCTTCGGAGGCGCTGAAGTTGTAGGAGGCGGCAATCGACCATTGGCGGTTGATGGCGCCGTTGACTTCCAGGTCCAGGCCCCGCGTCTTGGCGCCCTTGATGGCGCGCGAGGCGGTGGTGGTGGTGCCCGGGATGAACTGGCCGGGATCGGACTCGGCCAGGTTGTCCTGGCGGATGAGGTAGATGGCGGCGCTGGTGGCCAGGCGCCCGTCCAGGAATTCGCTCTTGATGCCGGCCTCGTAGGTGTTGCCTTCCTGCGGGTCCAGGAAGGAGCCGTTGCGGTCGCGCGAGGTCTGCGGGCTGTAGATGGTGGCAAAGCTGGCGTACAGCGTGTGCTGCGGGTTCAGCGTGTAGACCAGGCCTGCGTAGGGCGTGAACACGCGGCGTTCGGACGAGGGCGAGGTCTGGTGGTATCCGTCCGTGGTGTCGGTGCGGTAGTCGCTGTCGTAGTTGAACAGCTTGCCGCCCACGATGAGCTTGAGGTCGTCGGCCAGCGCGAAGCGGCCGGCGCCGTACAGGCTGGTCTGGCGGCGCGTGCTGTCGAAGACCACGAAGCGGTCGCCGAACACCGGGCTGCCGCTGCTGTCCCACTGGTAGATGTTGACGGGCTTGTTGCGCAGGCCCGTGATGTCGAAGCTGCCGTCGGTCAGGCTCTGGAAGTCGGTGTAGTCGAAGCCCAGCACCGCCTCGTGCTCGCGCCCGCCCAGGTTGAAGGGGCCGCGCAGGTTGATGTCCACGGATTTGTTGCGCAGCCGGTAGTCACGCCGCTCGGCGTTGAGCGACAGGCCATCGCCGGTCTCCCGGTCGAACAGGCTGTTGTTGACGGCCAGGTAGACCGCGTCTTCGCGCTGGTTGGAGCGCAGGTAGTTGGCCGAGAGCTTGAGCTGCCACCGGTTGGCCAGAGCCTGCTCCAGCGTGACGAAGGCGCTGGTGGAGTCGGTGTTGAAGCGGTTGTCGCGGCTGGCCGGGTTGAAGGAGACGGGGAAGTCGGTCTGCCGCCCGTCGCTGCTGAACAGCGGAAAGCCCAGGTAGGCCATGGAGCCGCGCGAGCGGCCGCGCTGGTGGTCCAGCCCGGCGGTGAGCTTGAGCGTGGAGGTGAGGTCGGCCTCGATCACGCCATAGAGCACGTCCTTTTTCTTGCTGTAGAAGTCGATGTGGCTGTCGCCCTCCTGGTGCACGGCGACCAGGCGGCCGCGCACGCTGCCCGAGGCATTGAGCGGCGAGGACAGGTCCAGCACGCCGCGCCGGTTGCCCCAGGAGCCCACGCTGGCCTCGGCCGAGCCCTGGAACTGCGCCGTGGGCTTTTTGCGCACCATGTTGACGATGCCGGACGGATCGCCCGCGCCCGTGGTCAGGCCCGAGGCGCCGCGCAGCACCTCGATGCGGTCGTACAGCGCCATGTCGGCAATGCTTTGCGTGGGCAGGGCGTCCAGGCCCAGGAATTCGGTGTGCGTGCTGACGCCGTCGAGCTGGTAGTTGGTGATGGGGTAGCCGCGCGCGTTGGCGTTGCTGCGCTCGGTGCCCAGCGCCGAGGTGGAGATGCCCGGCACGCGCGCCAGCACTTCGCTGATGCTGGTGAGGTTTTCGTCCTCCATGCGCTGCTGGGTCATCACGCTGACCGACTGCGGCGTGTCGCGCACGCTCAGCGCCAGGCCCGTGGCCACGCCGCTGGGGCCGCGCGCGGTGTAGCTGCCCGTGCCTTCGGTCGTGCCTGCCCGGTCGGCCTGGGCGACCACCTTGACCTCGGCCAGCGCATGGTCCTGGGCGCGGCCCGGCGCTGCCGTGGCCGGTGACGCTGCGGGCGCGGCGACGGAGGCCAGCACCGTGAGCGTGCCCTGGGGCGTGCGTGCCAGCCGCAGCCCGCTGTCGGCCAGCGCCAGCTGGGCGGCCTGCTCCACGCTGTAGCTGCCCCGGATGGCGGGCGCGCGCTTGCCGGCCAGCAGGGCCGGGTCGGCGCTGATGCTGCGCTGGGCCTGGCGGGCGATGCGCGCCAGCGAGTCGTCCAGCGCGCCGGCGGGCAGGTCCCATTCCAGCGTGGCGGCTGCCTGCGATGTGCTGGCCGCCGCCGGCTGTGCCCAGGCCTGCGGCGGTGCGGACAGCGACCAGGCCAGCGCGGCGGCCACGGGCAGCAGCAGCGAGGGCGGGCTCGGCCTGCGATGTGCGGGCGTGCTGCCACGCTGCGGGATACGGAGAGGGCGGCGTGCGGAGGCCATGGAGTCGGAGGTCCTTGTCGTTGCGGTGGAAATGAAGGGCTTTCATTCCGTATGTGCGACAAGGGCGGCAAAACCCCTCACGCGGCGCAAAAAAAGATTCAAGCGGGCCGGTCTCGCACGTCGATCACCGTCAGCCAGTCCCCCCAGCGGCGCACGCTGACGGGATGGGTGTCCACCAGGTCCTGCAGCACCTGGTCGGGCCGGGCCAGCTGGAACACGCCGAAGATGCGCAGGCGCGCGGCCTCGGGGCTGATGCGGATGATGCCGGCCTGATAGGGCCGCAGCGCGTCGATCACCTCGCCCAGCGGCTGGTCGCGCACGTCGATGACGCCGTCGGCCCAGGCGGCCGGCGCCAGGTGGGCGGTGTCCTGCGTGCGGATGCCGTCGGCGTCGATCCAGGCGCTGCGGCCCTCCTGCAGCCGGTGCTGCCGGCCGTTCAGGCTGGTGAGCAGCACGCTGTGCTCCAGCACATGCACCAGGGTGCTGTCTTCGGTCTGGCGCACCATGAAGCGCGTGCCCAGCGCCTGGGCCGTGCCCTGGGCGCTTTGCACGACAAACGGGCGCAGGGGCTGGCCCGGCGCGCTGGCCGCCACCTGCGCCAGCAGCGCGCCTTCGCGCAGGCGCACCAGGCGGCGGGTGTCGCTATAGGCAATGTCGGCGGCCGAGCGCGCGTCCAGTTCGATCTCGCTGCCGTCCGGCAGCCGGTGGTGGCTGCGCTGGCCGGTGCCCGTGCGCAGGTCGGCGGCCAGCGTGGTCAGCGGTGTTTGCCGGTGCACCAGCCAGGCCGTGGCGGTGCTGGCCAGGAGGGCGGCCAGCCCACCGCGCAACAGGCCGCGCCTGCGCGCGGCCTTCGGGATGGGCGCCACCAGCGCCTGCAGGCCCAGGGCCGCCGTGCCCCCGCCCTGCCGGCGCAACTGCACAAGGGCGGGCTCCACCCCGGCGGACAGGCGTTGCTGCACCATGGCCCAGGCCTGGGCATGGCCGGGCGACTGGCGCAGCCAGAGGGCGAAGGCGCGGCGGTCGTCATCGCTGGCGTGGCCCGAGTCCAGGCGCACCAGCCAGTCGATGGCCTGATCGGTGGCGGCATCCATGCAGGCGATCAGCCGGGGAAGGCCTGCGGCGACAGGTACAGGTGCACCAGGGCCTGCTTCATGTAGCGCTCCACCGTGGCAATGGACACGCCCATGGCCTCGGCGATCTCGGCGTGCCTGAGGCCGTCGAGCCGGCGCAGCAAGAAGGCCTGCCGCACCTTCGGGGGCAGGCCGTCCAGCCATTGGTCCAGGGCCTCGATGGCTTCGCGCACCAGGGCATAGTCCTCGGGGGAGGGCGCCACTTCCTCGGGCAGCGTGGCCAGCGCATCGAGCCAGGCCTGCTCCAGTTCGCGCCTGCGCCAGAAGTTGTAGAGCACCCGCTGGGCCAGCGTGGTCAGGTAGGCACGCGGCTCCTGGATGGCATGGGCCTGCCGGGACGCCACCACGCGCTCGAAGGTGTCGTGCGCCAGGTCCTCGGCCTGGTGGGAATTGCCCAGCTTGCGCCGCAGCCAGCCGTGCAGCCAGTCATGGTGGGCGACGTAGAGCGTGTGCACCGGGTCGGCGGTGGACGGGGAGGGCATGGTGCAGCGGTTTTGCAAATGAGAATTTTTCTCATTTTACAGAGTCTGCCTACATCAGCCCCTCGCTGGCCATGCACAGCGAGGCACCGGGCGCCACGATCACATGGTCCAGCACCTGGATGTCCACCAGGCCCAGGGCGGCCTGCAGGCTCTGCGTGACGGCCTTGTCGGCGGCGCTGGCCTGGACCTGTCCGCTGGGATGGTTGTGGGCCAGGATGACGGCGCCCGCATGGTGGTGCAGGGCGCGCAGAACCACCTCCCGGGGGTAGACGCTGGTGCGCGTGAGCGTGCCTCGGAACATTTCTTCCAGCGCGATCAGCCGGTTCTGGCCGTCCAGGAACAGCACGGCGAACACCTCATGCTGGCGCGCCGCCAGGTGCAACTGCAGGTAGCGCGCCACGGCCTCGGGCGAGGCCAGGGCCGGGCGCTCGCGCAGTTGCTAGGCCATGGCGCGGCGCGCCAGTTCGAGCACGGCCAGGAGTTGCGCGCACTTGGAAGGCCCCAGCCCCTTGATGGCCTTCAGGTCGGCGTGCCCGGCCTGAAGCAGCCCGGACAGGCCGGCCCGGCCGGGCAGCTGCAGCAGTTCCTGGGCCAGCTGCAGCACGCCCTTGCCGGCCATGCCGGTGCGCAGCACGATGGCCAGCAGTTCGATATCGGAAAGCGCCGAGGGGCCGCGCGCCGCGAGCTTTTCGCGCGGCTGGGCCTGGGCGGGCAGGTCTTTGAGAGCCATGGTTCAGCCAGGTGGGGGGCGTCGCAGGGACACCGTTGCACGGGGCGTGGGGGCATGGATGTTTTTCTACAATACGGGCCAGTTTATCGGGACTTCCATGACCTCTAGCGCTTCTTCCTCGGCCCTCCCCACGGTCCAGACCGGCTCGTTCCTCACGCTGCACTACCGCCTGTCCGGGCCTGCAGGCGATGTGATCAACACCTTCAACGACAAGCCCGCCACGCTGTCCCTGGGCGCGGGCGAGCTGTCGCCCGCCGTCGAGCAGCGCCTGCTGGGCCTGGCCGAAGGCACGCGCACCACATTCGAGATGCCGGCCGGCGAAGCCTTTGGCGAGCGCAACGGCGACATGATGCAGTGGGTGGCGCGCAAGCTGATGAACGAGCTGGGCGACCCGCACGAGCAGTACGCGCCCGGCGACGTGGTGCAGTTCCCCACGCCCGACGGCCTGGGCAGCTACGCGGGTGCCGTGGTGCAGGTGCGCGAGGACGGCGCCGTGCTGTTCGACTTCAACCACCCGCTGGCGGGCCAGCCGGTGACGTTCGAAGTGCAGATCATCGGGGTGCTCTGAGGTGCTGGATTCGACCTCGCCCCAGGAAATCCTGCTGGCCGAGCCCCGGGGCTTCTGTGCCGGCGTGGACCGCGCCATCGAGATCGTGGAGCGTGCGCTGGCCAAGTTCGGCGCGCCCATCTACGTGCGCCACGAGATCGTGCACAACACCTTCGTGGTCAACGATCTCAAGGCCAAGGGAGCGATCTTCATCGAGGAGCTGGACGACGTGCCGCCCGGCTCCACCCTGGTGTTCAGCGCCCACGGCGTGAGCCGGGCGGTGCAGGAAGAGGCGCGGCGGCGCGGTTTCTCCATCTTCGACGCCACCTGTCCGCTGGTGACCAAGGTGCATGTGGAAGTGGCCAAGCTGGCCAAGGAAGGCTACGAGTTCCTGATGATCGGCCACAAGGGGCACCCCGAGGTCGAGGGCACCATGGGCCAGCTGTCCGAGGGCATCCACCTGGTCGAGGACGAGGCCGATGTGGCCCGTGTCACCCCCCGCCAGACCGAGAAGCTGGCCGTGGTCACGCAGACCACGCTGTCGGTGGACGATGCCGCCGGCATCACGGCGGCCATCCGCGCCCGCTTTCCGCAGGTGCGCGAGCCCAAGCAGCAGGACATCTGCTACGCCACGCAAAACCGCCAGGACGCCGTCAAGGTGCTGGCGCCGCAGGTGGATGTGCTCATCGTCGTGGGCAGCCCCACCAGCTCCAACAGCAACCGCCTGCGCGAGCTGGCCGCGCGCCTGGGAACGCCCGCCTACATGGTGGACAACGCGGGCGAGCTGTGCGAGGAATGGTTTGCCAATGCCGGGCGCGTGGGCCTGACGGCCGGGGCCTCCGCCCCCGAGGTGCTGGTGGACGAGGTCATCCAGCGCCTGCGCCAGCTGGGCGCGCTGTCGGTGCGCAAGATGGATGGCATCGAGGAGACCGTGAAGTTCCCGCTGCCCAAGGGCCTGAAGATCGACGCGGCCACGGGGCTGGAGATCTCCGTGGGCAAGCAGCCCGAGACGGGCGGCTGAACCGCAGGCGCAGCGGACATTGGCCAAAAAGCAAACGGGCGCCTGGCGCCCGTTTTGCATGGTGGGGCCGAAAGCCTCAGCTCCACAGATCCAGCGGCGGATCGGAGGCCACGGCGCGCAGGATGTCGGTGCGGCTGATGAAGCCGGCCAGAAGGCCCTGCTCATCGGTCACGGGCAGGCCCGGCAGGCCGGTCTCCAGCAGCACGCCGGCCACGCGGCGCAGGTCGGTGGTGGTGGCCACCGTGGGAATGGGGGAGATCATGACCTCGTTCACGGGCCGGCGCGCCAGGGCAATGGCGTCCTTGATCGCACCGGGCTCGGGCAGCAGGTCCAGCGGCGCCATGTCGGCACGCAGCAGCAGCCCGACCACGCGGCCACCGGCATCCAGCACGGGGGCCTGGGCCACGCCGTGCTCGGCCAGCACGCGCCAGGCGTCGTTGACACCGGCCTCGGGCGATACCGTCACGGCCTCGTGGCTCATCACGTCGGCCACGGTCTGCAGGGGCTGGCGTGGCTGGCTGGGGCCTTTTTCCGTGGAAAGGTAGGCATCGACCGCTCCGCGCAGCCGCGGCGCGGGCTCCGGCGCGCCGGCAGGCTGGCCCGCGAGGTCGGCCAGGATGGCGGGGAACGAGGCGGTGGCGTCGCCCGCCATCACATCGGCCGAGCGCGTGCGCAGGGCCTGCGGGCGTTGTACGCGGCGCACGGGCGCCACCTGGCCCAGCCGCTCGGCGGGACCGCGAAACATCTGTCCGTTGGGACCGAAGACAAAAAACATGGGTGCTCCCGGGTGCGCAAACCGCTGTGGGCGGCATATCGGAAGTATCGGCGCTGGCGCGGGATTTCTGTAGCGGCAAGACCCCCAACGGCCAGGGGCGGGCGCTGCCATGGCGATACCGCCTAAAATTGCCGGCTATGCTCGATATCCTTCTTCTTCGCAAAGACCTTGACTCGGCCGTCGCACGGCTGGAGACCCGCAAAAAGCCCCAGGCCTTCCTGAATGTGGAGGCCTTCCAGTCCCTGGAAGCAGAGCGCAAGTCCCTGCAGACACGGACCGAGGAGCTGCAGTCCAAGCGCAACCAGCTGTCCAAGCAGATCGGCATGCTGATGGGCAAGGGCGAGAAGGACGCTGCCGAGGCCGCCAAGGCCGAAGTCGGCAGCCTCAAGACCGAGCTGGACCAGTCGGCCACGCGCCTGGAGCAGATCCAGGGCGAGCTGCAGACCATGCTGCTGGCCGTGCCCAACCTGCCGCACGACAGCGTGCCCGTCGGTGCGGACGAAAGCGGCAATGTGGAGGCGCGCCGCTGGGGCACGCCCAAGACCTTTGATTTCGAGGTCAAGGACCATGTGGACGTGGGCCAGCCGCTGGGCCTGGATTTCGACATGGGCGTCAAGCTGTCGGGCTCGCGCTTCACCGTGATGAAGGGCCCCATCGCCCGCCTGCACCGCGCCCTGGCGCAGTTCATGATCGACCTGCAGACCGACTCGCATGGCTACACCGAGTGCTATGTGCCCTACGCCGTCAATGCCGACTCGCTCAAGGGCACGGGCCAGTTGCCCAAGTTCGAGGGCGACCTGTTCGCCGCCAAGAAGGGCGGCCAGGACGGCGAACCCGTGCCCGACAACGCGGCGCTCTACCTGATTCCCACGGCCGAAGTGCCGCTGACCAACTTCGTGCGCGACGTGGTCGTGGCCGAGGACCAGCTGCCCATCAAGCTCACGGCCCACAGCCCCTGCTTCCGTTCCGAGGCCGGCAGCTACGGCCGCGACACGCGCGGCATGATCCGCCAGCACCAGTTCGACAAGGTCGAGATGGTGCAGATCGTGCATCCGGAAAAGAGCTACGAGGCGCTGGAAGAAATGACCGGCCACGCCGAGGCCGTGCTGCAGAAGCTGGGCCTGCCCTACCGCGTGATGAGCCTGTGCACGGGCGACATGGGCTTTGGCGCGGCCAAGACCTATGACCTGGAAGTCTGGCTGCCTGCGCAGAACACCTACCGCGAGATCAGCTCGGTCTCTAACTGCGAGGCCTTCCAGGCGCGCCGCCTGCAGGCACGCTTCAAGAATGCCCAGGGCAAGAACGAGCTGGTGCACACGCTCAACGGTTCCGGCCTGGCCGTGGGCCGCACGCTGGTGGCGGTGCTGGAGAACTACCAGAACGCCGACGGCTCGGTGACCATCCCCGAGGCGCTGCGCCCGTACATGGGTGGACAGACTTTGCTGAAGGCCTGAATTTTTAGGCTATAATTTCAGCTTCGACGCTGCGGAGAGGTGGCAGAGTGGTCGATTGTACCTGACTCGAAATCAGGCGTACGTGCGAACGTACCGAGGGTTCGAATCCCTCCCTCTCCGCCAGAAACATGAAACCCAGTGCTGTGAAAACGGCACTGGGTTTTTCTGTTTCTGGCGTGCCGGTGTGCGCCTGCAATGGGAAGGCCTTGCCCGGTTGCTTACTTGCAATCGCGCCTGACAAGTGCGCCATGCTCCGCTGAGGCAGCACGCCGCTTCCAAATCACCCCGTCCACCAGGTAGTGATGAAAACCAAGGGTGAAGTGCGCTATCAGCACAGTGGGCAGCCCCAGCCAGAGCAGTTGTGTGCCTGCCCAGTCGATGGCCAGGTAGAGCATTGAGCCCAGTGCCAGGCACACACCACCATATCGGGCAGCGTTCTTCCACAAGCCGGTCTCCGACGCCTTGTCGGCTTGTGTGTGTCGCTCGCGGCGGATGTTCTGCACCCAGACGAATAGCAGGTATTGCAGGTTGTGCCACAGATTGATCAGGAGCCATCCGAGCGTGATGTCGGTGATCCAGATGTAGGCCACGAAGCAGGTGAATGCATGCGAGGCCACAAAGCCATCGTGACGCCAATCGATGTTTCCCGTCAGAGCCAGGCGAGCCTGTCGCCATAGCCAGCAGGCGCTGCAAGCGATGGCCGCAACGCCCATCGCATTGGCCGCCTGGGCGGGTACGGCAGGCAGTTGGATGGGATAGCCCAGAAAAGTCTCGGGCGCCTGGGCGCAGCGGGCAAGCAGCCCCCACGCGGCAACGAGGTAGATGACGGCTTCTGCGAGCCTGTCCTGGCGAAAGGGATGCATCCCTGAGCGCCGATAGGCCCTGGCGATGCCGAAGGACTGCCTCGCCACGTGATAGCTCTGCGCGCAGAAATAGAGCGTGAACAGCCCTGCGACCTCGAATGCCAGAAAGGTCGCCACCACACCGCCGAGCACGATCACGGGCAGGCCAAAGATCAGGAAGCGATGGCGTCGGATATCGGCCATGCTGGCTCCGATCCGGGTCAAGGTGGCCATGACATGAGGATTGGCGAAAAGCCAGGTATCCACCAGCACGATGGCGAGCAGCATGGCAGGCGATATCGAAGCCATGGCCGCCATGCCGAGGGCCAATGCCAGCGTGCCGGCAATGAACAGGCCGTCGAACCCTGGATGCCGTGCCAGCAGGCCGGCACGCATGGCGTTTGCGTGTGGCAGGGCAGTCATGTGACGATGGGTGGCTGGATCTGCGGCCGGGGCGACCCGAGCGGTGCGGGCTTTGGCGGGATGGTGAAAACGGTTTCCGGGCGCAAATAGTGCTCGGTGCCACTCTTGAGCTTTTCAAGCGCCTGCATGCGGGCAGCGGTAAAGCGTGACTCGAGCGTCAGCCGGCTGGACATGCCAGACAGGCCCGCTGCCGGCAGTCGCTGGTGAGGGTCATAGACCTCACTGATCTCACAGGGATAGCAGCGATTGCTTGCGTCGAGTTGGCTTGCCAGAGAAATCTTGTAGACAACGCCTTCGGTTTGATCAGGAGCGATGGGAAAAGAGAAGGTCAATTCGGAAAAGATGGAATCCTTCGTTGTATCGCCTGCAAGCTTGAAACCGGCAACGCTGTATGCGTCGATGATCATGGTCTTCAGACTTGATGGATCAATGCCGACAAATGAGTTTTCGTATAGATTTCTTTCTCCTCGCCACTTGTTTCTATAGTTGAACCCAAAATCCGCGTCCATGGATTTTCGCCCGAGATCGTGAATGCTGGCATAGGCTTGATCGATGGCCGACAAAACCTGGCGACTCAGATCGTACTGAAGCATCCACGAAGAAGATTGAAGGCTGGGGAGATCTGGAATCATGGTCAGCCGCAAGAAGCAGTTGGCGCACCTCTTGCTCTTGTCAAGGTTCTCGTCCACCCGCAGGACCACATCAACGCGCTGAATTTTTCCACCCGTCGCCACGGAATAGAAGAATTTGTATTGCGCCGTTCCATCCTTCGATTTTTCAATGGCCGTATGGGAAAACCGGGCGCTTTCGAAAGCACTGATCACCAGTTTTCTGAAATCATCCACCTTGATGCCACGATAAATGGCGACTGGAAAAGCAGTGGGCGATGTTCTTTCATGAAGCAAGATCGGTGATTGGATGTTTTGCCCTGGTGCACCGTGGACCATGGTCATCCAAAAGAAAGCAATCATCACCAGTGTTTTTGATCCATCAAGCATGATGTCTTTTCGATGCAGTATGAATAATGATCGCTGAAGCCGCGCGGCGTGGGCCGAGTTGCATGAGATCAGATGTGCTGCGCAAAGGCATCTTGGCTTGCGGCGGAGACTCCTGGCAGGGGAGCGTCTTTGCCAAAGGCCCTGTGAGTTGCTCAAGGCTCTGTTGCCTTTGCAGAACAACGCAATGATGGTAGTGCAACTGCAGCCTGTGCTGACGCAGCAGGCAGTTGCGGCCATAAAAAAGGCCCGCGTTGGCGGGCCGTGCTCAGATCTCGAGGGCCTTGCGGTCCTTGCCTTCAATCCAGCGCGGCGGTTTGCCCCGGCCGGTCCAGGTGGCTCCGCTGGCGGGGTCGCGGTATTTGGCCACGCCAATGCTGGCGGACTTGGCCTTGCCGGTGCTGAAGATGTCATCCTGGGTCAGACCGAACTGCTCGACGAGTTCGCGGACCTTGGCGATGACTCCGCCTTTTTCCGCCTTCAGGGTGGCGGCGATCTTTGCCTCAAGCTCGGCCTTCTGCTGGAGGAGGGTTTTGTAATCTGCTGTCATGTATTCCTCATGGATAGTGTGCTACACAATGACGCATTCTATGGAGACAGGGCCAATGTCGCATGTGGGACATCGTTGGTGTTTGCACCTAGCCTCTGCTCCGCCTGCCCCCATTCGCTGTGCGCGGACCGGGCCTAGGCCTCGGCAAATTCGCGCCTGGCGCTGAAGTGCAGGATTTCGGAATCCTGCGCTCCCCCCTGTCTTTGAATGACGATGGTGCCGTTGGAATGCAGATAGATGCGGATGCCCGGCAGGGTGTCCGAATCCAGATGGCAAGGGCTTTTGTCGAGGTTTTTCCAGCCATGTTCCGCGCACAGCGTGCGTTGCCGCATGCGGTTGAGCAATTCACGGCGAGCGCCGGCGCCTTCGCAGATGCGCATCCAGAGCAGCAACAGCATGTCGTGTGCCTCCTGGCGGGATGAGCAGGGAGGCATGTGCTTCAACTGGTTCAGCAGGGTGAAGAACCGTTCCTCTGCGCTGATTTCGAGTGCCATGATTGCCTCCTGTGTGCCTGGATATGCATCAAAGTGTAGGCAGGCCCGGTTCCGCGAAGGCGCGGCGTTTGGCGACAGCGCCGGTGGCGTTTTTTCCTGCGTGTTTGCAGGATTTCTGCCAGGGCGGCTGTCATGGCCCATGCCAGCCGTGTCAGTGCGACTGCATGCCCATGAGATTGCACGACATGGCGCATTGCTGGCAGGCTGCCGCGCAGGTCTGGCAATGGTCGTGGGAATGCTTGCTGCATTCGTCGGCGCAGGCCTGGCAGATCTGGGCGCACAGGCGGCAGATGTCCGGCGCATGCGGGCTCTGGCGCGCCATTGCGGCCACGGCCAGTTCGCAGATCTGCGCGCATTCCAGGTCCTGGGCAATGCAGGCCGCCATCATCTGGACGTCTGACTCCTTCAGGCAGGCGGCGGCGCATGTATTGCAGGCAATGACGCAGGCCTGGCAGGCGTCCATGCAGGCCTTGTAGTCGATGGCAGGTGGGGTGGTATTCATGGCAGTTCTCCAGGAATGAGGGAGTGAAGTTGCGCAAGGCGTTCTTCCTTGGCCATTCGCTGGCAGCGATCCGCACCAAAGAAAACGCCCCGCGAACGGGGCTGTATCAAAGACCGCAAGGGTCGGGATTTACAGGTAGGGCACGCCGTAGTAGTCGTTCACGCGGCGGCCATATTCATCGGTGTATGCCGGGGCCGTATCGCGCTCGTAGCGTGGAGCGTTGTCCAGTTGCTCGCGCGTCAGCGACACCACGTAGCCATTCATGTTGGGCTCGTACTTGAGGGATTCCCATGGCAGCGGATAGCGATCCGTGCCGATGCCCAGGAAGCCGCCGAACTCCATGACGGCATAGCGCACCTTGCCGGACAGCTTGTCGATCATCAGCGTGTCTATGGTCCCCAGCTTGTCGCCTGCCGGGTTGTAGACATTGGTGCCGCTGACGGTTTCGGAAGAAATGACGCTCGATGCGGTGTTGGGTGTGACCATGACGTTCTCCAGTGAGTGGGTTTGTGCTGACCCGCCAGCGCGGTGCGTCTGGCGGCTGAGCGATGCGGCTTTGAATGGGGCGCGGTAGCCGGCCTGTCAAGAAAACCTGTGCATCGCCTGGCGAAGTCGAAGCCTGTGTGCTTCTGGGTTCTAGCTTAGGACGGCATCTGCGGGCACCGGGTAGTCGGGCCGCCGCGACGGGCGTAGGAGGTGCCTTGGGCGGCGGAGGCCAGGTCCTACGAGCCCCTGTAGTCAAGGTCGGCGGGGCTGCGGGCCTTGGCTGACGCGGGGCAGCAGCCTGGGCCGGCTGCGGCGCGGCAGGGCGAGGCGTACAACAAAAACGACAGGGCAATGAAGCGCAGGCAGTCCCGCATGCGTGTGGCATGCCCCGAAGGAGAGCCCCATGAATGCAAGCAACAAGCCATCCATCCAGCCCATCCAGCCGGTGTCCACGGATGCCCCCGAGGATGAAGACCTTGCCGAGCAGGCACGCCCCGGCCACGGTGTTCCTTCGCAGGACCCCGATGCGTCCGCGCAGTTCGAACTGTCGCCCGAGGATGCAGAGCGCGAGTCGCGCTCGGTATTCATCGGCGGCGGCGTGCTGGCCGGAGCCGCTGCAGGCGCTGCGGCGGGTGCTGCGATTGCCGGCCCGGTAGGCGTGGTGGTCGGCGGCACGGTAGGCAGCGTGGCCGGTGCGCTGGGCGGTGCGGCCGCTGGCGCCGTGGCGCCTGCGCAGGGCGCGGAAAAACCGTCGCACCCCGGCAGCAAGTCTTCCGGGTGACAGGGAAGGGGTGGCGGCAGGCCCTGTGTAGCGCAGCGGCAATGGACGGGTGTGGGTGCATCCCGTATACAGAGGCCTGTCCACTTTCTTCTCACCCCAGATGGCCAACGTACTCATCGGCATCGTCGCCGCAATCCATGTCTACATCCTCGTGCTGGAGATGTTTCTCTGGGACAAGCCGGCCGGACGCCGCGCGTTTGGCCTGACGCCCGAATTTGCCCAGCAGACCAGGACACTGGCCGCCAACCAGGGCCTGTACAACGGCTTTCTCGCCGCCGGGCTGATCTGGGGGCTGGCGCAGGGGGCCGATGGCCTGGGCTTCAAGTACTTCTTCCTGATCTGCGTGCTGGTGGCCGGCGCGTATGGCGCCGCCACGGCCAGCCGCAAGATCCTCTGGGTGCAGGCCGTGCCGGCTGCTGTGTCGCTGATTGCGCTGTACCTGGGCCTTTGAGCGCGCCCGAAGCGCCCAAATCGCCCAAAGCTCCCAAAGCGCTCAGGGCGAGCTGGCCGTGAAGGTGACCTGCCCCGTGTAGGTGCCTGCCCTGCGGGAGGCCAGGTTGGCATAGGACAGGGTCCAGTTCGCCGTGCGCTGGGTGACCAGCCCCGCAAAGGCGGTGGCCACCACGTTGACCGCTGCGCCCGTTCCCGTATTGGGTATCAGCGGCGCGGGCAGGTTGCTGTCGCTGGTGGCGATGGTGATCTCCGACAGCGGGATGGTATTGGCCCAGCTGGCCAGCGCCGTGGTGGCGGTGGCGCGCAGCGTGACCTGGCCTGCGTTGCTGCGCACCTCCACCGGCAGCACATTGCCGCTGGGCGTGATGTTGAAGCTGGGGGCCGCGCCGCTCCAGTTCACCGAGGTGTTGCTGCCCGCCACGGGCGTGGTGGGCACGCCAGGGATGGACGGGGCGAGCACAAAGGCCACGCTGCTGGTCGTGCCGCCGGGCGTGGGCCAGGTGCCGTCGCCTATGCGAAAGAAGATGAACTTGTCGATGGCGATGGTGAAGTCCAGGTTCACCGAGGTGCTCAGCGGCACCAGCAGGCTGGGGCCTGTGGTGCTGGACGCCGCATGCACGGTGTGGCCCAGGCCGCCCAGCGCCATGGACAGAGCCAGCCACGCCATTGTCCTGGTTGCCATCACTTCAGTTCCACATCGATCTTGAAGCTGCCTTTTTCCCAGTCCAGGCTGCCCTTGGCCTTGACCGGATACGCGGGCTGCGGGGCGGGCTGGCCGTCTTCGCCCTTGGGCATGAGGGCCAGCGTGCGTGTCTGGCCGGGCAGTATCGGCGTGCCTTCCGGCACCAGTTCGAAGCGGCGGCCCTTGTTGTCCACGGCGTCCAGGCTGCCTTCCAGCCGGCCATGGGCATCGCCGGTGTTGCTGACGGTGACCAGGGCGCGGCGCGTCTTGCCGTCTTCGGCCATGGAAAGCTGGCGAATGTCCAGCTGGGGCGCAGCGCCTCCCAGCGTCACGTAGACGGCCACCGCGATGCGGCCCGTGACAGGCAGGCTCAGGCTGGCGCCGCCGCTGCGTATGACGGTCTGCTGCGCGGGCTCCACGCCTTCGATGGCGATCATGAAGCGGCATTCGCCGCGCGGCGCATCGGCAGGCGGCTCCACCTGGAAGCGGAAGGCCTTCTTGCTGCGGCCTGCAATCGTGACGCTGCGCCGCTCCAGCAGCACCCAGGGCCGGCAACTGCCGGGCAGCAGTTCGTCGTGGTAGGTGATGTCGCCCGTGTCGGAATAGGTCCAGTCGATGGTGCGCATGGCCACCTCGGTGGGTGCCGAGGCCAGGTTGTGGATGTCCAGCGATTGGCCCGTGCGCGCACCCGGCTTGGCCGACAGCTCGAAACGCGAGGGCGCCACGGCCAGCTCGAACGGTGCGGCGGCGGCGCCGCTGCAGGCGATCAGCAGGGCCAGTGAAACGGCGATGGGAGGGGCTTTCATGGCAGGGTCTCGATCTCGAAGTAGGACTCGAAGCTCAGCGCCGAGCCCCGGGTCAGGCGCAGCTCGGCAGGGTCGATGTGCAGCGTGAGGTCGAAAACCTCGGCCATCCAGGGCGTGCGGACCACGCCGTTCCAGACCTGGACCCGATCGCCGGGCCGGCCCGTGCCCCCTGCAAACACGCCGTTGCCGCGCCACAGCACCTGCATGCCCGCAGGCGAGCGCAGGCCCGTGACCAGGGCGGGAATCACATAGAAGATGCGCGCCGTGCGGCCGACATGGGGCGCCGTGGCCAGCCGGTATTCGATGCGTCCCATGGGCAGCTCCAACAGCCGCTCGCCGACGACCCTGGCCCGGGCGAAGTCGCTGCGGACCTGGGACCGGGGCGAGGCCGAGTCGTCCAGCCGCGCCACTTCGGCATGCGCCGCGAGGGCCGTGGCCCAGGCCAGCGCCATGCACAGGAGCGGCCACGCCAACCGCCTCATACCATCGATGCCGTGAAGCGCACGGTGCCCTTGTAGTTGCCGCCCGGGTAGACCACGTCGTTGTCGTAGGTGAACTGCAGCACGGTGCCGGTCAGTTGCCGTGACTGGACGGTCCAGCCAGCGACCGGGCACAGCGCGCCAGAACAGACGGATGCGTTGGCGTTGTAGCTGGCGATGGACTGGCCGGCGCTGGCGGTGAAGCGCCCGTTCTGTATGTCGCCGGACGCAGCATTGCCGTTGTTCGATGCCACCCAACTGATCTTGCTGAACGGAATGGTCGCGCTGCCGCAGCCACCCGACTGGCAGGAAAGTGCGGTGGATGAATCGACGACCAGGGTGACTGGCCGGGCCACGGCGGTGCCCAGCGCGGGACGTGTGGGAGACACCGAGACACTGATGCTGGGCGTGCCCGTCACGGCCACGGGCGTGAGGCCGGCGTTGGCTCCCGTCACGCTGAAGGCCACGGTGTCCACGGTTGCCCCGGTCGTGCCCACGCGCAGTGTCAGGCTGTAGTTGAGCAGGTCTGTGTCGGTCACGATGGTGAACACGGCCTGCGCGGGCGGCTGCACAACGCAGAGGGCCGCTGCGGCCAGCAGGCGAGGCAATGCCTTGTCCATCAGATGCCCTGGGCCGTATACGTGATGACGTTGGTATAGGTATTGGCAGCCCAGCTGGCCGGCGTACCTCCCAGCGCATATGCCCAGGTTCCCGTAGCAACCACGTTGGAGGGGAACGAGGTGGATGCGCAGGCACCCAGATTGGGTCCGGGGTGGGGCAGGTTACCGGTGGTCGTGACGGTGAAGTCCGCGTTGGCGGGGCCACCCGTGGCATTCCAGGCGCCGACCGCGCAGTTGATGGTGCCGGCGCCTGCATTGGTCCAGGCATAGACCGTGAGCGTGGCGGCAGCCGAGGCGGTGGCGACGGTGGGCGCGGCGCCGTTCCAGTCCACGTTGGTGTTGTTGACCGAGGCCAGCGGCGTGGTGGGCACGCCTGGGATGCTCAGCGTCGAGGTCCAGGTCACCGTGTCCACCGTGGTATTGGTCGAGCCCACGCGCAGCAAGATGAGCTTGGGCACGGTCACGCTGAGGTTGACCTTGGCCTGGGCCGTGATGGTTCCGGTGCCCGATCCGTACTGGCTCTCGGCCATAGCAGGCAACGCGGTCAGGGCCAGGCCGAGGCCGCCGAGCGATGCGGCCAGCAGGCGTTGGGCGATGGGTGTTCGGTTCATGGAGTCTCCTTGGATGGAACGGGTTGCCTGGGAAGCCTGTGCGCCTTAATCATTCATTCACTCACTCGCCCACCTTGACCACGGCAATCGACGCCGAGGCCTGGCCGCGCAGGGGCACGTGCACGCTGCTGGTGTTGTCGCCGGAGGCGCCCCAGGGCAGCGGCACGCTTTCTTGGGTAAGCGACAGCCGGTGGTGGCCGGTGGGCACCACCGGGAATTCGAACTGGCCATCGCGGTCGGTCACCGTGCGGTAGCGGCCGTCAAGCACCACCTCGACGCCGGCCACGCCCGCCTCGCCCGCCTGCTGTTCGCCGTCGCGGTTGGCGTCGTAGAACACGCGGCCGGACAGGCTGCCGCCGCCCACGCCTTCACCGGGTGCGCCTGCGGCCGCATAGGCCGTGCCCGCGCTGCCTTCCCAGCGCAGGTAGACATAGGCAGTCTTCTCGTCGCTGCGGTAGAGGTTGGGCAGGGAAGAGGGCGTGGGCAGCAGCGAGGACCGGGCCTGGTTGAAGTGCGCCATGACGCCCATGCGCCAGCCCCGGCCCAGCTCCTTCTCGGCCGACAGCGAGCCCGACAGGCCCCGGCTGGTGTAGAGGCTGCCGCTTTGCGAGGTGTAGCGCAGGTTGCCGGCCAGCTGCAGCCCGCTTTCCAGCCAGTAGCGCCATTGCAGCCCGGCCGTTGGATAGTTGCGCGACATGCCGCCGCTGCGGTCGCGCGCATAGCCCAGCGTGGTGGTGAGCTCGGACCGCAGCGTTGCCTGGCGTGCACCGGCCCAGTCCTGCTCCCACTGCACCTCCTGGCCCGTGGCGGAGGAGTCGCCCAGCACGATGAGCTCGTTGCGCCGAACGGTCAGCATGAAGCGGCTGCGCGGCCAGTCGAAAAAGCGGGTCTGGTAGAACGCGCTGCCATAAAGGCTGCGCGATTGGCCGCCGCCTGCGGTGCCCGCATCGTTGCGCGTCTGGTAGGCGCTGAAGCTGCCGCCCACGGCCGTGTGCCGGTCGAACTGGTATTGGGCATTGCCATTCGCCCCCAGGCGGCGGTAGCCCGACAGTTGAAAGCCTGCATCCTGCGCCGTGGTTTGCGGCGTGCGTTCGTAGTCCAGCCCCATGCCCCAGCTCAGGCGGGTGACATGGCGGTCCACGCGCCAATAGGCGCCGCGCGCCGCGCTGGACAGCGCGTAGTCGCCAAAGTGCAGCTGGGGCTGGGCTGCATGCAGGCCGAATTCATGGCGGTAGGCGCCCGCGCGCGCGCTGGCCTCGATGAACAGGCCCTGGGCGCTGCGGCCCTCCATGCCGGCGGTGCCTGCCGCTGGAGAGGACAGGGGCGCGCTGGTACGGCTGCCCAGCAGCGTGGTGCGGAGCCTGAAGTCGCCATCGCGCAGCACGCCGCGCCCGTAGCCCAGCGAGGCGGCCCAGCTGGTCACGCGCTTGCTGCCCAGGCCCGGGGCGGAGCCGGGGGAGTATTGCGTGTCATCGCCGGGGTAGTGCCTGGGACTGTAGTAGGCGGGAATATCGTCGGCCTGGTCCAGCTGGAAGGCGGCAAACCAGGGGCCATCCAGCCGCACGGTGGCGCCCAGCCAGCCCAGCGTGCCCTGGTTTTTCTCGAACCCGGGGTAGGGCCCTCCCGTGAGAAGGCCGCGCTGGCCGTAGCCCGCGCGCAGGTCCAGGTCCGGGCGGAAGATGCGCGCCGAGGCGCCGCGCACCGTGGTCGAGCCCAGCGACAGCCGATAGTTGCGCGCCAGGCCATCGGTCAGCTCGCTGTAGAGGTCGCCCACGGCCGTGTCGGCGAAGGTCTGCGTGGTCAGCGGAAAGCCAAGGTTGCGCAGCGTGAAGCGCTCGCTCGTGGCTTGCCGGGCATAGCCCAGGCCGCCAATACTCAAGCCACCCATACCCAGGCCATTGCCAAAGTTGTCGCCGCTCAGGTGCCGGCCTTCGGCCTGCAGGGTGAACTCGCCGTAGTTCAGTGTCTCGCGGCGGTATTCGAGGCGCTGGCCGATTTCGGTGGCGCGCTGGCGGCCATAGCCGGTGGTGCGCGATTCGCCCAGGCCCAGGCGGCTTTCCACCACCCAGGCGCGAAAGCCCTCGGGCTGCTCGGCTTCTGGCTCGGCGGCGGCGGACTGTGCGATCTCGTCCGGACCCATGAAACGGTCCTGGTAGGCAGGGGCGGCCCCTTCGGAGAGCGCCTTGAGCCGGGCCTGCTCGGCCTGGTCGCGGTCCAGGGATTCGATGCGTGCCTCAGCCATGGAGGTACCGGCAACGGCCGCCGAAGAAGGTGTTTGCGCCTGTGCGCCGCACAGAAAGACGGGAGCGGCTGCCAGGCTCCACCCAAGGCACGCGAGCGGCAGGCGCGACCAGACTCCAGCGGGGCCGGCAACGGTCCGCGGCAGCGTTCGAATCATCAACCAAGATCCCTGCTTTATTCATCGGATGCCAAGCCATCTGGCCAAAACAACTGATCACAAAACCGCGGAAAATGGCTGAATGCGTGCAGCCATCGATTGGGCCCTGCAAATACCGGCGCTGCACTTCAAAGACCGGCCGTTGTCAATGGTGTGCCGAATGAGAGGTATTCAGGGTGAATATCATCGTTCCCTAAATGGCATGGTTTATCCAGTAGGACGACACGCTGCCGGATGGTAGGGGAAAGGGTGATGCCATTCGATGTTCATCTGCGGCGCTGCGGTGCCTGGCTGGCAGCGCCCAGAGGGCAGTTGGCATGCTTTGCTTTTTGGCCATGGATGGGTTTCAGGTTTTCTATTGATAGCAATGAATCATTTGTTTTTCATGCGGCAATAGAGGCTGCTGGGCGTTATCTCCGTATTCAGGCAATGCATCTGTTGGAAAACGAGGGTTCTCATCGGATTCCGGCTGCTGGAGAATCAAGGAATGGCGCAACTGAAGTGCGCCAGGTTCTGATTGGTTTTTGGACTGGTATCCGGCCAGGTTCATTGATGCAGGCTAAAGCACCTGCACCAATGCAAGCTGCCGCAATCATTTGCCCTGTCTTTATGAACTCTCAGGCGCACCACAGGCAAGGCCAACGCAGACCCCGGGCACCCTGGAGGGCGCTCGTGGTCATGGCGTTGGCTGTCTTTGTGACCCTGGTGGCAGGCCTGTACCCCTGGAATGCCCCGCAGCATGGCAAGGCGGCAAGCCGCATGGAAGGCTTTGCAGGCGGCGCGTCCCTCATGACCAAGAAGCGCCAGTTCCATGTGGTCCAGCGGCTGAAGACCCACCGCCTGGCCGAAGCCGAGCGGCGCCAGTTGCTGGCCCGCGACACCGGCGCGCGGAATGTGCGGGAGGCGTGGCAGATAAGGGAGGTGCGAGAGTTGCGTGCGTTGTCTGAGGTGCGGGAGGTGCGTGAGGTGCGCGCGGTGGCCGGCCCGCTTTCAGTCCACCAGCGCCTGTATGGCCTGCAACTGCGCCGCCAGCCCGGGCCGCGCGGCTGGAAAAGTCTCCTCGAAGGCGGCGGTGCCTATCGTGAAACCCGCGGCACCGCTGGCAAGCACGGCCGCGATGCGTTCGCTGCGATCAATGGAGCCGGCCACGACCACGGGTTTGTCCACCGCATCGCAGACCGCCTTGATCAGGGCCGGCACGTCGCCCCGGAAACGGTAGGCCAGCAGGTCCAGGCCATGAACGCCCTCCAGCCCCGCGATGCGGCGCGCGCTGGCCACGATGTCCTCGGCCGGCCCTGAAAGCACGCTTGGATGCCCGCTGATCCTGCCGGGAAACGGATAGTAGGCAATGCCGCTGCCGCGCAGCACGGGCAGCACCGCCTCGGGGCGCGTGCCGCCCATGAGAACGTCCACCCCGAGCTCGACCGCCGCGCGGGCCGAAGCCACCTCGCTGGCCTCGTCCAGGCTGACGACTTCCAGATAGACCCTGGCACCGCCTGCGCGGATGTCCCGGGCCAGCTCGCGCAGCTGGGGCAGGGGCAGGCCTATGTCCTTGAAGCCCACATGGCGCACGCCCTGGGCCAGCACTTCGCGCAGCCGCTCGCGCGCATCGGCAATGGTTTTGTCCTGCTGCGTGAGCATGAAGATGAAGTCCGGGCGCTGCGCCTGCCCGCAGGCGCCGGAGCGGCCCGCCTGCACCATGGCCGCAGCTTGGCGCAGCGCGCAGGCCAGGCTGGCATGGTCCGCACGGCCCGTGCCGGCGATGTCGAAGGCCGTGCCGTGGTCCACCGAGGTGCGCACGAAGGGCAGGCCCACGGTAATGTTCACGCCCTGCTCGACGCCCAGGTACTTCACGGGAATCAGCCCCTGGTCATGGTATTGGGCGACCACCACGTCGAACTCGCCCCGGCGAGCCCGCATGAAGACCGTGTCGCCCGGCCAGGGGCCGTTGGCGTCTATGCCTTCGGCCCGTGCGGCCGCAATGGCGGGGATGATCACCGAGCGGTCCTCGTCCCCGAACAGCCCGTTCTCGCCGGCATGCGGATTGAGCCCCGCCACGGCCACACGGGGCCGGGCGATGCCGAACGCCCGGCAGGCCCGGTGCGCAAGGCGGATGGCACGCAGTTCGTTGTCCGGCGTGACTGCAGCAATGGCCTGCTGCAGCGGCACGTGGATGGAGACCAGCAGCACCCGCAGCTCGTCATTGGCGAGCATCATGGCGAAGTCGCGCGTGCCCGAGCGCTCGGCCAGCATCTCGGTATGGCCGGGGTGGGGGCAGCCCGCGGCGCGCAGCGCCTCCTTGTGGATGGGGGCGGTCACCAGGCCTGCGACTTCGCCGGCCAGGGCCAGGTCGATGCCGCGCTGTATGTAGGCATGGCAGGCGGCCCCGGCGCGCGCATCGATGCGTCCCCAGGCCAGGTCCTCGGGCAGCCGGTCCCCGGTCTGGAGCACGAAGACGGTGGCGGGTGGCACGGTGGCGGGAACCTGGGCCGGCGTATCGATGGCTTGGATGCGCGGGTGCACGCCCAGCATGTCGGCTGCCCGCTGCAGCCGCCCCGTGTCGCCGATGACGAAAAAAGGCGCATGGGGCCGGGCAGGGTCCATGGCCAGTTTGACGATGATCTCGGGGCCTATGCCCACGGGATCGCCCATGGTGATGGCCAGGGGTGCGGGGGCGATGGTGGGGGCTTCATTCATGGTCATTGCTGAAAGCTCAATCGATGGAGGTACTTTGCATGAAAATCGCACTGCAGAAAATCGATATGGATTCAGTATTCAGTTGATCAAAAGTCAATTGAAATCTCTCCCCACTCCCTTTCTTCGATGTGTCCGATGTGTCCGATGCCGCCCTCCAGTCCCATGGCCCCACCCACCCATATGCCGCCGCTGTCCGCCCTGCGTGCCTTCGAGGCCACGGTGCGCCACGGCAGCGTTTCCAAGGCCGCGCGCGAGCTGCACCTGACCGATGGCGCCGTGAGCCGCGCCGTGCGCGACATGGAAGAGGCGCTGGGCTTTGCGCTGTTCCAGCGCAGCAACCGCAGCATCATTGCCACTCCCACGGCACGTGTGCTGGCCGAGGAGGTGGCCCTGGCGCTGGAGCGCCTGCGCGGCGCGCTGGGCCGAGCGCGGCAGGCCGCCGGGCCGGACCGGCCGCTGGTGCTGTCCTGCGAGCCCACCTTTCTGATGCGCTGGCTGATTCCCCGCCTGGGCGGTTTGCAGGAAGCGATCGGCACGCAGCGCGAGCTGCGCCTGGTGTCGGCCGGCGGCTCGGTGCCCTTTGCGCGTGAAGGCATCGATCTGGCCATACGCCGCGCGGATTTCGACATGGGCGCCGATGTGGTTGCCGAGCCCTTTTTGCAGGAGCACGTGGGTCCCGTCTGCCGGCCTGCACTTGCGAAGACGCTGGCACGCTCCGGGCCGCTGGGTGGCGTGCTGCTGCACACGGCATCGCGCCCGGACGCATGGCGGCATTGGAGCGAGCTGACCGGCGTGCCGCTGCAGCCCGGGCGCGAGGCCCGCTTCGAGCATTTCTACCTGAGCCTGCAGGCCGCCGTTGCCGGGGCGGGCATTGCCATCGGGCCGCTGGCGCTGGTGGCCGACGATCTGGCCAGCGGCACCCTGTGCGCGCCGCGCGGCTTTGTGGCCGACGGCTCGCACTACGTGCTCATGTCACCCAGGCCGGTGCATGACGAGGCCCGCTTCGCCCTGGTGCTGGAGTGGCTGCGCACGCAGACATTGCCGCTGGCGCGGGCCGACGCATGACTTGCGCCTGCCCGGCTTCACTGGTCGTGCTCGGACAGCTCCCGCCAATGCGTGCGGGTGAAGGCGTAGACGGTTTCCAGCGCCGGTGACAGGCTGCGCGCGCCCATGCGCGCCATGCCATAGCGGCCGCAGCGCCGGGGATCGGCGGGCAGGGGCACTTCGGCCATGGTGCCGCTGGCGCGCTCCTGGCGCGTGATGGACAGCACGCCGAACAGCAAGGTGTCCGTGGCCAGGGTCACGCTGCGCAGCAGTTCCAGGTTGTTGCAGTGCAGGGTGAACAGCTTGTCGGGCTCGGCGCCCTCGCCCCACAGCTCGGCCAGCTGCCGCGCCATGGCCGTGCTCAGCGTGGTGGTGGCCAGGGGGTAGCGGCGGATCTCGTCCATGCCGGGGTTTTGCAGCACGGGGTGGCCCGCGCGGCAGACCAGGCCGGCGGGCAACTCGCCCAGCAGCTCCATGTCCACGTCATCGGCGGCGCGCAGCACATAGGCGTCGCCGACGATGGCGTCTATCGACTCATTGCGCAGCAGCTCCAGCAGGGCGCTGGTGGCGCCCATCTCGGTGCGCACCTTGATGCGCGGATGCGCCTGCGCCATGTGGATCAGAAAGGGCTTGAGCAGCAGTGCCGCCGGGGCCGGCGCCACGCCTATGGCCAGTGCGCCCTCCTGGCCGCCGCGCAGCAGCTCCAGGTCGCGCCGCAGCTGGGTTTCCTCCAGCCGCATGCGGCGTGCGCGCTCGGCCACCAGTTCGCCGAAGACCGTCAGCCGGGCGCGCCGTGCGCCCCGGTCGAACAGCTGCGCCCGGAGCTCGTCTTCCAGCGCGCGGATGCTGCGGCTCAGCGCCGGCTGGGTCAGGTGCACGGCGCGCGCCGCGTCGGAAAAAGTGCCGTGCTCGACGATGGCCAGCAAGTGCCGCAGCTTCTGGGTATCCATGCGGAGTCCTCATGGTTTTTTGGCAAATTTCTCATTTGAATTATAGGTAGGCACTTCCTAAGATCGCATCCATGGACATTGAAACGTCCTATAGAGCGGCCACAACCGCCAACTCTTTCATCGGAGCAAAAGGAGACAAACCATGCTCAAGCTGTTCATCGGCATAGGCATCCCGTACATCGCGGTGATCGGCCTGCTTCCCTGGGTCGCGTCCGTCGATCGCCATCTGCTCGGCGTGCCCTTTATCTACCTGTGGATCTTCATGTGGTTCGTGCTGACCTCGCTGTGCATGCTCGTGTGCTGGCTGATGTTCGACCGCCACGAAGCCGACGACGTGCAGTCGGCCTGAAGGGAGCACCGCCATGACCACCGCAGTCTTTCTGGGCTTCATCGCACTGTCCCTGTACCTGGCCATCCGCTCGCGCACGGGCAAGGGTGCGCAGAGCGTGCATGACTTCTTCGTCGCCTCGCGCCAGTTCGGCGCCTACCTGGTGTTCTTCCTCGCCGCCGGCGAGATCTACAGCATCGGCACCATGGTCGGCTTTCCGGGCGGCATCTACGCCAAGGGGCCGACCTATGGCGTCTGGTTCCTGGGCTACATCCTGCTGGCCTATCCGCTGGGCTACTTCCTCGGCCCGATGATCTGGAAAGCCGGCCTGCGCCACAACGCCATCACCCTGCCGGACCTGTTCAAGGGCCACTTCGGCAGCCGCGCGCTGGAGCTGATCGTGGCCGGCTCGGCCATCCTGTTCCTGCTGCCCTGGGGCCAGCTGCAGTTCACGGGGCTGGTGGCGGCGCTCAAGGGGCTGGGCTGGAACTTCCAGCCGCTGCACCTGCTGCTGATCTCGGCGGGCCTGGCCTTCACCTACATCGCCATCTCGGGCGTGCGTGCCTCGGCCTATATCGCCATCCTCAAGGACATCCTCATGGTGGTGGCCATCATCGCCACGGGCGTGGCCGTGGGCTGGCATGCCGGGGTGGGCGATGTGTTCGCCGCCGCCAGTGCCAAGGTCAGCAACCACATGACCGATACGCAGCTGCGCTTTTCCATGAGCACCATGCTGTTCCAGGCGCTGGGCTTCTACATGATGCCGTTCGCCGTGCAGAACTTCTTCACGGCCAAGAGTTCGCACACCATTCGCCGCACCCAGATCGCCATGCCGCTGTACATGCTGATGTACCCGTTCCTGGTGCTGGCCTCGTACTACGCCATCAGCCAGAACCTGGAACTGGCATCGCCCAACGAGGCTTTCTTCGCCGCTGCCGTGCGCCTGCTGCCCGACTGGCTGCTGGGCCTGGTCGCCGCAGGCGCCGCGCTGTCGGGCCTGCTGGTGCTGGCGGGCATCTGCCTGGCCATCGGCCCCATCGTGGCGCGCAACCTGCTGCCCGGCCTGCCCGAGGCCAAGCAAAAGCAGGGCGCCAAGGTGGTGATCGTCATCTACCTGCTGCTCTCCATCGTGATGACGCTGCTCACGCCCAACCTGATGCTGACCCTGATCAACACCACCTACTACGGCGTGACGCAGTTCTTCCCGGGAATGATGGCCATCCTGTTTGGCTGGCGCATCCGGCCCCTGGCCATTGCCCTGGGCATCGTCTGCGGGCAGGCGCTGGCCATCGTGCTGTACCTGCAGCAACCGGACTTCGGCGGCATCAACCTGGGCTTCATCAGCCTGGCGCTGAACCTGCTGGTCACGGCCATCGTCCACTGCCTGCCGCGTGCGGCACACGTCAAGACCGCCTGAGGGAAACATCCCCATGAACCACGAAACCAGCGAGCGCGTGCGCATCTTCGCGGCGCGCACCATCCTCACCATGAACCCGGCCCAGCCACAGGCCACCCATGTGGCCGTGCGGGGCAGCACGGTGCTGGCGGTGGGCGGGGAGGCCGACATGGCCGCCTGGCCCGATGCCGAACGCATCGACCACCTGCGCGGCAAGGTGCTCATGCCCGGCCTGATCGAGGCCCACAGCCACCTGATGGAAGGCGCCATGTGGGATGCGGTCTACCTGGGCTACTTTGACCGCCGCGATCCCGACGGGCGGCTGTGGCCCGGCCTGCGCACGCTGGACGCCGTGCTGGCCCGCCTGGCCGAGGCCGAGCGTGCCCTGCCCGACGCGCAGGCCACGCTGCTGGCCTGGGGGTTCGATCCCATCCTCTTTGGCAGCAGCCGGCTGTCGGTGCGCGAGCTGGACCGTGTCTCGCGCACGCGGCCCATCGTCATCCTGCATGCCAGCGTGCACCTGATGAATGTGAACTCGGCCATGCTGGCGCTGGCCGGCATCGACGAGGACACCGATATCGACGGCATCCACAAGGACGCCGAGGGCCAGCCCACGGGCGAGCTGCAGGAGTTCGCCGCCATGTATCCGGTGCAGAAGGTGATCGGCAGCGCGCTGTCGCTGGCCGCTGCCGAGCAGCGCGAGGCGATCTGGAAGTTCGGCCGCGTGGCCCAGCTCGCGGGCGTGACCACGGCCACCGACCTGGTCAGCGATCTCTCGCCCCAGGGCCTGGCCGCGCTGCGCGAAGTGACGGGCGACGCGGCCTATCCGCTGCGCATCGTCCCGGCCTTCGCGCCGCAGCGCAACCCGGAAGGCGGCGCCGCGCGCGTGCACGCCGCTGCCGCATCGTCGGCCAGCGACAAGCTGCAGTTCGGCCCCATCAAGTTCATCGTGGACGGCTCCATCCAGGGCTTCACCGCGCGCCTGCGCGCTCCCGGCTACGCGGGCGGGCAGCCCAACGGCCTGTGGCTGATTCCGCCGTCGCAGCTGCCCGCGCTGTTCGAGCCCTTCCACCTGGCCGGGCTGCAACTGCACATCCACACCAACGGAGACGAGGCCACCGAGGTGGTGCTGGATGTGATCGAGGACCTGCTGGCCAGGCACCCGCGCGCCGACCATCGCCACACCCTGCAGCACTGCCAGCTGGCCAGCAGCGCCCAGCTGCAACGCGCCGCGCGCCTGGGAATGTGCGTCAACTTCTTCTCCAACCACCTCTATTACTGGGGCGATGCACACGCCGGGCAGACCGTGGGCATCGAGTGGGCGTCACGCATGAATGCGGCGGGCACGGCGCGGCGCCTGGGCATGGACTTTTCCATGCACTCCGATGCGCCCATCACCCCCATCAACCCGTTGTTCACCGCCTGGTGCGCCGTGCAGCGCGAAACCGCGTCAGGCCGCGTGCTGGGCGAGGCCGAGCGCCTGTCGGTGGACGATGCCCTGCACGCCATCACCATGGGCGCGGCCCGTACCCTCAAGCTGGAGCAGCGCGTGGGCAGCATCGAGCCCGGCAAGCTGGCGGACTTCGCCGTGCTGGAAGACGATCCCCGCGCGGTGGCGCCCGCCGCCCTCAAGGACGTGAAGGTCTGGGGCACCGTGCTGGGCGGGCGCATCTTCCCCGCGCCCGGGTCCCAGCCATGAGCACGCCGGCCGTCGCGGCGCAGCGGGCGCCCATTCCCATGGTCGTCGTGGGCGGCTACCTGGGCGCGGGCAAGACCACCTTGCTCAACCGGCTGCTGGAGCGCGCCGATGGCCTGCGCGTGGCCGTGCTGGTCAACGACTTCGGCGAGATCAACATCGACGCCGCCCTGATCCGCACACGCAGCAGCGACGTGCTGCAGCTGGAAAACGGCTGCATCTGCTGCTCCATCGGCGGCCGGCTGGCCGAGGCCCTGGCCGCCGTGGGCGCGCGGCCCGACTGCCCGGACCTGCTGGTCATCGAGGCCAGCGGCGTCTCCGACCCCGTGCGCATCGCCCAGGTCGGCATGCTCGACCCCGCGCTGCAGCTCAACGCCATCCTGGTGGCGGTGGATGCCCAGGACGTCGATGAGCAACTGTGCGACCCGCTGGTCGGCGACATGGTCCGCCGCCAGATCGCCGGCGCGACGGCGCTGGTGCTGACCAAGGTCGACCTGGCCAGCGCGCCGATGATCGGCAAGGCAAGGCAGCGCCTGGCCGAGATCGCCCCACACACCATGGTGCTGACCGCACAGTGCGGCGAGATTCCCTTGGCCGTCTTTCTGGATGCCGTACCCCTGCCACGCCAACCGCAGCACCCGCAGCGCCTGCTGGGTGCGCTTGCGGGTGAAGGTGGCGCCTGGAAGAGGGCCGTGGATGGCACGGCAGGTCTCGCCGGGATGGCAGGAATCACCAGTTTCTCGTACACCACGCACCGGCAATTCGACAAGCAGCGCCTCAGGCAGGCACTGCGCACCCTGCCGGTGCCGCTGCTGCGGGCCAAGGGCATCGTGCGGCTGCGGGGGCAGCAGCCTTTGCAGGAAATCCATGTGGTGGGAGGCCGGCTGCGCGTGGCGAATCTGGGCGCGGCGAAGGTGGCCGGGTCCGCCTTTGTCTTCATTGGCCGGTTTGACGACGGAGCTCGGCAGCTTCTGCGCACGCACTTGGACCGTGCCCTGGTTGCGCCTGAGTCACCTGAGTAGGGCCTGAGTGGTGCCTGGGCCTTTGCCGGCAGCTTTGTAAGCCCGTGACGAGTCCAGGGGTTTGTTGCAATTTCGATGCTTTTGCTGCTCCAAAAAGCATAGCTGCTGAATCAAGCCGCTGTTGGATTTTTGCGCCTAATTCAGTCAACGGACTGAAACGCAAGGCGCCAGTTGTCTCCCGATACTGGGATTGACCATGCTGGCCGGATTGCTCATCAGCGTGGTGCAGGTGGTCACGCAAATCCAGGAAATGTCGCTGACTTTCGTTCCAAAGCTGTTCGTGGCTGCCGTCGTGCTGATCGTGTGCGGCCCCTGGATGCTGAAGAAACTGGGGCAGTTCGCAACCCAGCTCTGGACGCGCATTCCCGCGGTGTTCTGAATCCCCACAAGATGGATTCCCTGTCGCATCACTGGCTGCCGGCGATCGCTGGCAATTGCTGGCCCGCCAGGATGCGGCACAGGCCCGCGCCGCCCTGCAGATCAGCCCGCGCGATGGCCGCGCCTGGTCCGCCCCTGCCATGGCCGACCTGCTGGCCGGCGACCTGCCCACGGCCCTGGCCTACTTCGACAACGCCCTGGCCACCATGCCCGGCCATATCGGCACCTGGCACGGCAAGGCCTGGGCGCAACTGCTGTCCTCCGACCTGCCGGGAGCGCAGCGCAGCTTCACCAGCGCACTGGACCTGGACCGCAACTTCGCAGAAAGCCATGGCGGCCTTGCTGTGGCCCTGGCCCTGCAACACATTGAGCGCGCCCTGCGCCTGGACGCCTTCAACCTCTCTGGCCGCCATGCGCAAGCCATCTTCGGCGTAGAGATCCGGGATCTGGAATCCTTCCAGGTGCTGGCCAAGCGGCTGTTGAGGGGGACAGGATGGGTTGCTCAAGGCTGTGCTGGGCGCCTCATGGGCTGGGCGCTGAGGGCTGCCAGAACTGGCGCGGGCAGCACCGAGCGCAGGCTGCCCGTGACCCGGCTCGGGTCGTAGGGCTGGAAGGTGTCTGCGTTGTTGGCGTTCAGGGCCAGCTTGGGCATGCTCAGAGTCTGGCCGGCGTGCAGTTCGCTGCCGACCTCGGTGTAGCTGATGGCGCTGAAGTTGGACTCTTGTCTGATGGGCCCCGTGAATTGGCCCATGTCCTAATTGGCCGATTGTGTTCAGTGCAGGATTTTGCTATGTGAGTAATATTTCATATGGGTTTGTAGCATTTTGGTCTTGCATGGACAGTACGCGAAGAGAGGATTTTCCAAGCTGCTTTGAAATTTCTATTATGAAATATATCCGGCATCTCTAAGATAGTGGAAGATTAATGCGTCTATCTCCTCGTCGGGTAAATCATATCCTCTTTCTGGATTTAACCATTTTCTTATGGCCATTGAGGCTCCAGGATCAACATTTGGATATTCCAGTGTAAGAATGTGTCCAAGTTTTCGAGAGTCAATTGTAAGGTCTGCTTGCATGATAGTTCTGAAAACTACCGAAGCAGGAACTCCATCTAGGAGATTTTTCATCATTTTTTATTCCTGGCGAAAGCTGCCAAAGATGTTTTGTCAGTTGAATTGTCGATAATGGGTGGACTCGAGCGTGTTATGAGCTTCCGGCAGAGGTAAGTGCTGGGATTGCTAAAAATGATCGATTTTAATAGAAAACAAATAATGAAATTGAAGATTAATATATTTTATCTAAAATTTTTAACCAATAAATGCAGAAATATAGCCTTTCCTGCTATTGAGTACAGATTGGAGCTCGTTTAATGCGCCGGAAATTCGGTGAGCTACAAAATTTTTCTCGCTCGCGCAAATTATTTCTTGCCTTTTTAGCCAGGCAAGTAGTTGATTAAGTTCCAAGCATACGAACGGAATATCAGCGACATCTAAATCAATGCCAATTTGGAAAAGTGGAATCCAACTGGCGTGAATTGATTCTGCACCCACCAGCCACACTCTACGAAATAGATCCTCAGTGGATAAGGGAAACGCTGAAAGCGATCCTGTTGCAGGATTTTCGTGCGGGCGAATAATTATTGATATAGACAATTTCATCCTCCAAATTTTGCGCCGAAATTCCATTTTGAATATTTTTGGCGTATTTTGTTTAACTGAAAATTCACCGCAGACGAGACCTTAGAGCGTACCGCTCTCACCATTGAACCGTAAGGCTTGCTTATCAATCATCAAATGTTGCGCGGGATCTGGAAGCCGAGAGCGGCTCGGATGATGGAGCTTAAGTCAAGGCGAGATAGTCTTGGCTTTGGCAACCGAGCGCAATAAATGATAGTAAAGGATAATTTTATTTAAGTTCCTCAATCAGTGACAAATCCCATCGATCTTTCATTATTTCGTATTGCATTAGCCAAATATATGACTGTCCGTTGATTCCATGCTCATGAAGGTTGCAATAAGAGATGGAGAACTTTTCATCTTTTATGAAGGCTTCTCTGACGTCCTCGCCGGCAGGTGGCCAGCAGCTACCTCCGAGTCCTTTGTGTATGATTGCCCAACCTTGCTGCCACCAGTTTCTTCTGAATCGAAGTGATCTCCATTTTTTACCGCCATCCGAGCTTAGAAATACATTTATCTTTGATAATTGGCAGGCTGTACCATTTCGTGGCAGTTTTTCGAAACATACCTCGTAAATATCCTGCTTCAGAAAAATGCGGATAGTTTCTCGAGAATTAAATGATTCCCTTGAAGCTTTATTGTTTGTCATTTGAATCGTTGTAATACTATTGTAGATAGCGCCTGCATCCCAAGACCCGATATTTGTTCTCGCAATTCCACCAATCACGCCACCAACGAGGCCAGCCCTCAGCACTGACCATTCTATTGGGTTGCTACCTAGCGCAATTGTGGCCGCTACTCGTCCAGCCATACACCAACTGGCTCCTTGCCATCCGCCAATCCAAGAACCAGCCGCTTGTGCAATCATGCAATTTCTATTGACGTATTTGGGGATTTCCCCGGGCCGGGGCGGGTTCTCGGAGTCAGGGGCGTCGCCGTAGAGGGCAAGGACTTCGCCGTTGGCCACCAGTTGCCGCTGGTTGTGGCCGGGGTTGATGGCGTCGCCGATGAAGCCGCCGATGTAGCCACCGGGCTCGTTCTGGATGCGGCCGCCCTTGTCGGCCATGGTGCCGGCGCTCTGGTTGACGTAGAACGCATTGCCGCGTGCGTCGTTGAAGAAGGCGCGGTTGTAGCGAGTGACCACGTTTTCGATGAGGCCGGAGGACAGCTTGGTCTTTTGGGTAAGCTTCCCGGTGATGCGGTTGCTTGCCAGGTCGTAGGCGTAGCTGCTGAGCTGGCCCAGGTAGTTGTCCTTGATTTCGATGAGCTGGCTGGCTGGCTTGAATTCGAATGTTTTCCGAAGGGGCAGACTACTGCTATTTCGTACGCAGGAAGCACCCCTCCTTCACGTGTTCCAGGCCTGTGCCAGATAGAGAGAGCCCAGTAGTCATCCCATGGGGAACTTGCTGCACTTCCTTGCGCATAACGTCAATCCTCTCGACCACCAAGTCAACAGAACAGCAGTTCAGACGCGGAGGGTTTGAAGTGCCGCTCATGACATCGTCACGACTGACCTTGTATTTAGTCTCGAACCGGGCACCCAGCGCGAGCGTTTCACCGTTGTTCGGAACACCAATCACCAGCGTTTTCCCCGCAGGTGTACTCAGGACATTTCTGACGTAAAACTCAACATTGTTCATCTCTGACCCATCTTATTGATTAGTTGAAGAAATTCGAAAACTTGGTCGGGAGTCATCTTCGGCGCAGCATCTAACAGCATGCTACGTGCGCTAGGACTTGCGACGGTGTGTGGTAGAGCCGGCGTGTCCATTTCACCCAACACTTGACGAGCTGTATCCACAGGAACGGGGCTTGGTGCTTGCGCGGCGAAGTCTCTTGAGGTCATCAAGACCCCGACCTCGCGCTCCTGTGCTGCCATCCAGTTACCCACATCGAAAGTGCCGATGCTCGACCGTGGGCCAAACTGGATAACCGCCTGCCCTGCTTGACCACGAGCTTCCAGAAAAAATACCGTTGCGATGTATGGACCAGTGGTCGCCGACACAGCAGTGGCCTGTGCAAAGGGTGAGCCCGCCCAACCCGGTGAGGTGCCACGGAAGAGATATACGTCTCCGCTTAGCTGGACATGGCGCGCAATTTCAACGTCAGAGAGTCCAGCAAACCGCAGAGCGTCCAACTCAGTAGAACTGAAACGCGACAAATAATCTGCAGTACCAGTCCGGCCGGTACTGCCAAATACGGCGGCGCTGCCTCCGGGCGTGATTCCTTCCAAGGAGGGGCCGATCGGCAGATCTGCCCGCAAGCCAGCTCTCATCTCAGTCTGCAGATTCGACATCAACACCGAGCGCTCACCAAATATAGCGCCCCGTACCGGAGCGGCAGCCTTGCTCAGAATTCCAATGACCTTGGCTGCCGCCAACCCTCCTGCCTCGTTGATGACAGCATCCGGCAGGCTCTGGGCCACTCGCATGCCCCACTGTTCCCCCCGCGCCGCGTCCTGGGCTGCTGCCGGTTTCAAAGACACCTTGTTAAGGTGGAAGATGAAACCGGAGGTGGTTTATGGGAACGAGACGGCAGTTCAGCCGGGAATTCAAGGTTGAAGCGGTCAAGCTTGTGACCGAGCGAGGGGTTGCAGTGGCGCAAGCGGCGCGCGGCCTGGATGTGCATGAGACGCGGCTGAGGGCATGGATGCGCGAGCTGAAGGTTGACCCGCAGCAGGCGTTTCCTGGAAAGGGCGTGAATGAAGCCCGAGCAGGCCGAAATAGAACGGCTACGCAAGGAAGTTGCCAAGCTCAAAATGGAGCGCGACATCCTGAAAAAAGCCGCGGCCTTCTTCGCCAAGGAGTCGATGTGAAGTTCGGCTTCGTTGCGAAACACCGAGGGGCCTGGCCAGTGAATCTGATGTGCGAGGCGCTCGGTGTTTCGCGAAGTGGCTTCTACGCCTGGTTGGTGAGGCCACGCAGCCAACGCAGCCTGAGTGATGAGCGGTTAGGTGCGCAGGTGCGGCAAAGCTTCGCGGGTAGCGACCGTACATACGGAGCACGGCGCGTGTGGCATGACGTGCTGGCATTGGGGGAGCACTGCGGACTGCACCGCATTGAGCGGCTGATGCGTGAACAGGCGCTACGCGCACGGCCTTGTCGCCGAGGCTTGCCCAAGGACCTTGGCGAGCGCAGCGCCATCGCCGACAACGTGCTTGACCGCCAGTTCCAGGCAGATGCGCCGAACCGCAAGTGGGTGGCCGACTTTACCTACATCTGGACGGCTGAAGGCTGGCTGTATGTGGCGGTTGTGCTGGACCTGTACTCGCGACGCATCGTGGGTTGGTCGATGCAGTCCAGCATGACTAGCCAACGCGTGCCTGCCGCGCTGCTGACTTGGCAGCCACTTGCGTTCATGGAAGCCACGCTGGTGCGTGAACTGGGCGACGCACTGCAGGCTGATCCGCAGTTCCCGGCTCTTGTGGACCAGGTGCTGCAGCGTATGGAAGACGATCCAGAACTGCAGGAAGCTTCTCTGGAGGCTGCAGATCATCTGCTTGAAGAGGCCGCACGCTGGAGTGATGCAGGCCCCGATGCCTCACCACGTTGAAAGAATCTGAGGCGTTTTCTTTTTGCGACCAAAAAAACGTATTAGAATTTAGGTCTTCTAGGGGAGTCGCCAAGTTGGTAAAGGCACCGGATTTTGATTCCGGCATGCGAGGGTTCGAGTCCTTCCTCCCCTGCCAGATAGACAAAAGCCCTGACAGTTCTGCTGTCAGGGCTTTTTTGTTTTCAGGCCGTGGCCTGCTGCGGGCTGGAGTTCATAGCTGAGCCCGCGCCCGCCCTGGCGGCATCCAGCGTGGCGCGTATGCCCTGGGCGTAGGGGGTCTTGGCTATGGGGCCCAGCAGGGCGTGCAGTGCCGAGTCGTCCATGATCAGCGGATCGGTCAACAGGTAGTGCATCTCGGCCAGTTCGCGCATCAAGGGGCTGAACAGGCCGGCCAGGCGCAGCGCGGTCTTGCCTGCAACGCGCAGTTTCAACGGCCTGCCGCTCAGGCGTTCGATCTCCGAGACGATGTCGCGCTGCGTGGTCGCCCCCGGGCCAGCCAGGTGCCAGACCCTGCCGAATGCCTGCGGCGTGTCGATGAGGCGCGCCACGACGGGGCCCACATCAGGCACATAGACAAACTCGTGCGGACGGTCCAGCGGGCCGATCATGTCGGCCCGGCCGCCGTGGGCCGCCGCCTCGAAGGCGCCGTGCAGCAGGCTGTTGTGCACTCCGGGGCCGTAGAAGTCGGGCAGGCGCAGCACGGTGGCCTCGATGCGACCCTGTGCATGGGCTTGCAGCAGCAGGTCCTCCTGGGCTTTGCGCATGCGGCCCTTGAAGGTATGGGGCTCGCGCGGATGGTCTTCCGCCATGGGCAGGGTGCGGGCCTTTCCGTAGGGATAGACGGTGCCGATCAGCACGATGCGGCGCACGCCCGCGGCAATGGCGCCTTCCAGCGTCTTGCGCATCAGTTCGGGATGCAATTGAAACTGCCAGTAGTTCACGCCCACCAGGTAGATCAGCGTGTCCACGCCGTGGGCGGCAGCCTCGATGGAGCCGGTGACATCCGGGTTCCAGGTGGCGATCTCGGCCAGTGGATCGGCACCGAAGGTCTGGCGCAGGCTGGCTGCGTTGCGGCCGACCACGCGATAGGCGCGGCCCTGTTGTCTGAGCGCGGCGGCCAGGCTCTGGCCGATGGCGCCTGCGGCGCCAAAAAGTGCAATGGATGGCATGGTGCGGGTCCTGTGGTGACCACGCCAGTGTCCGCAACACGCTGCAAAAGGAAAATTGCCTAGAATCTTCTGGTGTCCATGCATAAATGAATGGATCAGTGATGTCGGAACCCCATTGGGAGTGGTATCGCAGCTTTTTGCAGGTGCTGGAGTCCGGGTCGCTGTCAGCGGCGGGCCGGGCCATGGGCTTGGCACAGCCAACCGTGGGCCGGCACATCGACGGGCTGGAGTCGGCGCTGGGCCTGCAACTGTTCACCCGTTCGTCCGATGGCTTCGCGCCCACCGAAGCGGCCTATGAATTGCAGCCCTATGCGGCCAGCATGGCCGCGACGGCTGCCGCGCTGCGCCGCGTGGCGGCCAGCCATGGCGCGGGCGTGCGCGGCACGGTGCGCCTGACGGCCAGCGAGGTCGTGGGCGTGGAGCTGCTGCCGCCCGTGCTGGCGCAATTGCGCGCTGCCCATCCTGAACTGCGCATCGAACTGGTGCTGTCCAACGCGGTCGATGACCTGCTGCGCCGCGAGGCCGATGTGGCCGTGCGCATGTTCCGGCCGCAGCAGGAGGCGCTGGTGGCCCGCCATATCGGCGCCATCGAACTGGGGCTGCACGCCCATGAGAGCTATCTGGCCAGGCATGGCGTGCCGGCTTCGCTGCAGGAGCTGGCCGGGCACTCGCTGATCGGCTTCGACCATGAGAACGCCTTCATCCGCAGGTTTCAGCAGCAGTTTCCGATGTTCACGCGCGAGGCCATGGCGCTGCGCTCGGACAGCGACCTGGCACAGCTGGGCGCCATCCGCGCTGGCTTTGGCATCGGCATCTGCCAGTCGGCGCTGGCGGCCAGGGACCCTGGCCTGGTGCGGGTGCTGCCGCAGGCATTCTCATGGAAGCTCGATACCTGGGTGGCCATGCATGAGGACCTGCGCAAGAGCGAGCGCTGCGCCGTGGTCTTCAAGGCGGTCGCGCAGGCGCTGACGGCCTATGCCAGCAGCGGTGCCTGACGACCCGGGCGCCTGTGTTTCATTGGGCGTGCAGCAGGCAGCAGCGCGCGAGATGGCGCAGCGTGGACTTCCTGCGCTGGGATGCAACAAACGCCTGGCAGTTGTGGGCGATGTAGCCCGCCATGACCCCCGTCAGGCCGGCGACGGCCCACAGCGGGATGGGCACCAGGGAGTCCAGCAGCACGGCGCAGCCGGCCAGCAGCAGCAGGCACGGAAGCAGCCGCAGCAAGGCGGCTTGCAGGGGTTGTTGCCTGCGCAGGAGGGCGAGGACCTGGATGGCAGTGCGTCTGCGGAATCTGCCGGCTTGCTTGCGAAGAACGTTCACGGCTAGTGTCGGGCGTTGATGTGTGTCAAAAAATTGTGTGCAAATGTATCACCTCGATGCGCGAACATCAAATGCGCCGGTTCCATGAGAAATGAGAAGGGCCCGCGCATGGCGGGCCCTGGAAAACTGCCGTATTGCGCCTGGGCTCACCGCATCTCGAACTCGATGGCGATCAGCACGAAGGCCGCCATCCACAGCGTCTCCACCACCAGCAGTGCAAAAGGCCGCCAGCCGGCCTGGGCCAGTTGCTGGAACGAGGTCTTCAGGCCCAGGGCCGCAATGGCCAGCACCAGGCAGTTGCGCGATAGGTCGCTCAACTGGTGCTGCAGGCCCGGCGGCACCCAGCCCAGCGAGTTGATGGCCACCAGCGCGACGAACACCCACAGGAACCAGGGCACCAGGCCCGGCTTCTTGCCGTGGTGCTGCTCGGCTGCAGCCTCGCGTTGGCGCTTGAACAGGGCCGAGACCATGACCACCACCACGGCCAGCATGGACACGCGGAACAGCTTGACGATGGTGGCGTAGTCCCCCGTGGCCTGGTCGATGGTGTAGCCCGCGCCCACCACCTGGGCCACATCGTGGATGGTGCCGCCGATGAACAGGCCCGCCAGCTCGGGCGGCAGATGCAGGGCGCGCGCCACCAGCGGGTACAGCACCATGGCGGCCGTGGACAGCACCGTGACCGTGACCACCACGGTGAGCGTGAAGCGGTCGCTGTCCTTGTCGCGCGGCAGCACCGACGAGATGGCCAGCGCCGCCGAGGCGCCGCAGATGGCCACCGCGCCGCCCGACAGCACGCCCTGCGGCCGCGTCAGGCCCAGGCGCCGGCCCAGCAGCGTGCCGCACAGCAGCGTGGTGACCACGGCGGCGATGACGATCAGCGCCGTGGTCCAGCCCAGGCCCGCGATCTGCGTGGCCGTGATGCGCGCGCCCAGCAGGCCCACGCCCAGGCGCAGCACGCCGCGTGCGCAGAACTCGATGCCCGGCTTGGCGCGCGCGTCCTGGCTCAGGAAGTGGAAGGCCACGCCGAAGAACAGCGCGAACAGCAGCTGCGGCCCGCCGTGCAGCGTGGAGACGAAGGTGGCTGCCAGCGCAATCACGCCCGACAGGCCCGTGCCAGGCAGGAGCTTCAGCCATTGCAGCATGCGCGGCACGGGCGGCTGTGCTGCCAACGGGGCTTGAACCTGGCTCATGGCTGCTCCTTGCCGCCCGCCGCATCGGCCAGCACGGCCAGCGCGCAGGAGGCGATGCGGCTGCCCACCGAGTCCGAACGGCTGGTCAGCACGATGGGCACGCGCATGCCCAGAACCAGGCCCGCGCATTCGGCGTCGGCCATGTAGACCAGCTGCTTGTAGATCATGTTGCCGGCCTCCAGGCTGGGCACCAGCAGCACGTCGGGCTGGCCGGCCACATCGGAGACGATGCCCTTGTGATGCGCCGAGCGCAGCGAGATGGCGTTGTCGTAGGCCAGCGGCCCGTCGAGGATGGCGCCGCTGATCTGCCCCCGGTCGGCCATCTTGCACAGCGCGGCCGCGTCGATGGTGCCGGGAATGGCGGGGTTGACCGTCTCCACCGCCGAGAGCACGGCCACGCGCGGCCGGGCAATGCCGATGGCACGGGCCAGGTCGATGGCGTTCTGCGCAATGTCGCGCTTGTCCATCAGCGTGGGGAAGATGTTGACCACGCAGTCGGTCATCAGCAGCGGGCGCTCGAAGCCCGGCAGGTCCATCACGAACACATGGCTGGCGCGGCGGCTGCCGCGCAGGCCGGCCTCGCGCGCCACGGCAGCGCCCAGCAACTCGTCGCTGTGCAGGCTGCCCTTCATCAGCGCGCGGGCCTGGCCGCTGCCGCACAGCGCCGCCGCCTGGGCCGCCGCCGCGCGTGGATCGTCGGCTGTGGAATGGATGGACGCGCCCGCCAGATCCAGCCCGGCTGCCTGGGCCGCCGCCCGGATGCGTGCCTCGGGGCCCACCAGCAGCGGCGTGATCAGGCCCGCCTGCGCGGCCTGCATGGCGGCCTGCAGCGAGCCCGCATCACAGGGATAGGCCACGGCCACCGGAATGGGGCCTTGCGCCTTGGCCTGGTCGAGCAAGTGCTGGAGATGGGGGCGGTGCGTGGCGGGCGCATCATCGGCGGCCACGGCAAGTGAAAGTGGGGGGACCATGAAAGCTCCTGCGGGAAAGTACAGGGCCCGGCGCGAGCAACGCAGGGAATCTGGGAATCGGCTTTCGAGGGCCTTGCGCTTCACCCAGGCGCATGAAACCGGCGCGGCCCATCCCAGGGACACCGAGGAAGGGCCGCCCCGCACCGAGGGTGTCGTCCCCCTCCCCCGCGCAGCGGGTAGAGAGGGGGAAGGCGCGCAGCGCCTCAGGGGGTGTCAGACAGCGTCAGACAAAGTCCTTGTACTTTTCGAGGAAGCGCACGGGCTTGGCCAGCGCATCGCGGCGGAACGGGTCGCCCAGTTCGCGCGTGCACATCACCTCGATCACGCAGGTCTTGCCGTGGTTCATCTGCAGGTCGATGGCCTTTTGCAGCGCCGGGCCCACGTCCTCGATCTGGTCGACCACGATGCTCTCGGCACCCATGGCGCTGGCAATGGCCGCGAAGCTCTCGCTTTCCAGCTCGCCGGCCACGAAGCGGCGGTTGTAGAAGTCCACCTGGTTCTTCTTCTCGGCGCCCCACTGGCGGTTGTGGAAGACCACGGCCGTGACGGGAATGTCATGGCGCACGGCGGTCATGATCTCCACCATGCTCATGCCCCAGGCGCCGTCGCCGGCGTAGGCAATGGCCGGACGGTCGGGCGCCGCGCACTTAGCACCGATGATGGTGGGCAGGGCATAGCCGCAGTTGCCGAAGCTCATGGGCGCGAAGAAGCTGCGCGGCTCGTCGAAGCGCAGGTAGCTGTTGGCCACGGAATTGATGTTGCCGATGTCGGTGGAGACCATCACGCGCGGCGGCATGGCCTTCTCCAGCTCGCGCAGCACCTGGCGCGGGTGCAGGTACTTGCCGCCCGTGGGCGTGCGCTCGCCCTTGGCCTCTTCGATCATGTCCAGGCTGTAGGGGTCGCGCTCATGCGTCCACTCGTCCAGCTCCTTCTCCCAGGCCGCCTTTTCGGTGGCGATGGTGTCGGCGCGCGCGGCCTTGGTGGCGTCGCAGGCCAGGGTCTGGCCCTGCAGGCGGCGGCCCAGCTCGCGTGCCACGGCCTTGGCGTCGCCGTGGATGCCCACCGAGATCTTCTTGACCAGGCCCAGGTTGGTGTGGTCGGCCTCGACCTGGATGATCTTGGCGTTCTTGGGCCAGTAGTCCATGCCGTGCTGGGGCAGGGTGCCGAAGGGACCCATGCGCGAGCCCAGCGCGATCACCACGTCGGCCTGGGCGATGAGCTTCATCGCGGCCTTGGAGCCCTGGTAGCCCAGCGGGCCGGCCCACAGCGGGTGCTTGGCGGGGAAGGCGTCATTGCGCAGATAGCCCGTGACCACGGGGGCGCCCAGGCGCTCGGCCAGCTGCCTGCATTCCTCGACCGCATCGCCCATGACCACGCCGCCGCCGGCCAGGATCACGGGGAACTTGGCCGTGGCCAGCAGTTCCGTGGCGGCCTGCAGGCTGTTTTCGCCGCCCGAGCCGCGTTCCACGCGCATGGGCTTGGGGATTTCGCACTGCACTTCGCCGTAGAAATAGTCGCGCGGAATGTTCAGCTGGGTGGGGCCCATCTCGGAGATGGCGCGGTCAAAGCAGCGGGCCGTGAACTCGGCCATGCGCTTGGGGTTGCAGACATGGCCCTGGTACTTGGTGAACTCCTGGAACATGGGCAGCTGGTTGGCTTCCTGGAAGCCGCCCAGGCCCATGCCCATGGTGCCGGTCTCGGGCGTGATCATGACCACGGGGCTGTGGGCCCAGTAGGCGGCGGCGATGGCGGTCACGCAGTTGCTGATGCCGGGGCCGTTCTGGCCGATCACCACGCCGTGGCGGCCCGAGACGCGCGCATAGCCGTCGGCCATGTGGGCGGCGCCCTGCTCGTGCACCACGGGGATCAGGCGGATGCCGGCGGGCGCGAAGATGTCCATGGCATCCATGAAGGCCGAGCCCATGATGCCGAACATCTCCGTGACGCCGTTGGCCACGCAGGTCTCCACAAAGGCTTCGGAAGGGGTCATCTTCTGGATGCCTTCGACCACCGTACGATTGTTGGCTGCAGTCATGTTGTCTCCTTGAAAATGGAACTTAATGTTCCGAAAAAAGAAATTACGGCGCAAGTCTAGGACCGACTTCGCCTGGATGTCAAACAAATTTCTTTTTTCGGAACAAATTGACTCGAAAAATTGAAAAACATATGATGACCAACACCATGAACACCCGTGACCCCATCCCTGCCCGTATCGATGGCGACACGCCCAACCTGCGGCTGTTCGCCCTGCTGGAGGCCATTGCCCAGAAGAACGAGCCCTTCACGCTGCAGACCATGGTCGAGGAGACAGGCCTGCCCAAGCCCACCATGCACCGCATGCTCCAGCAGCTCGAGGGCGCGGGCATCCTGCAGCGCGAGGGCAATGGCCGGCACTACGGCACGGGCCGGCGCCTGATGCGGCTGGCCGAGAGCGTGCTGCTCAACAACACCACGCATGGCGCACGCCACGCGGTGCTGGCGCAACTGGTGCGCGACATCGGCGAGAGCTGCAACATCACCGCCTTCTCGGGCAGCGAGGTGCTCTACCTGGACCGCGTGGAGACGCCCGCGCCGCTGCGTTTTTATCTGCACCCGGGCTCGCGCGTGCCGGCCCATTGCTCGGCCACGGGCAAGCTGTTCCTGAGCCAGATGGCGCCCGCGCAGCGCAGGCGGCTGCTGTCGGCCGTGCCGCTGGAAGGCTTCACGGCCAACACGCTGACGGCCTTTGACGCGCTGGACGCCGAACTGGACCAGGTGCGCGCCCAGGGCCATGCCTTCGACAACGAGGAGTTCCTTCCCGGCCTGCTGTGCCTGGGCGTGCTCGTGCCCTCCATCCAGGGCGGCCCCTCGAACATGGGGCTGGCCGTGCAGGCGCCCATCATGCGTTTCACGCGCGAGCGGGCGCTGTCCTTTCTTCCCCAACTGCGCGCGGCGGCCGAGGCGATTGCGCGCATCAACGACGAAGTCCCCCCGGGAGCCCCTGACGATGACTGAGCTGACCCTGATGCATCCCACGCGCACACTTGGCGTGCGCGAGACCTTCGGCCTGGACACCGACATGCAGGTGCCGGCCTTTGCCGAGCGCAGCGAGCATGTGCCGGCCGTGGACCCGGCCTACCGCTTCAACCCGCAGGCCACGCTGGCCATCCTGGCCGGCTTTGCGCACAACCGGCGCGTGGTCATCCAGGGGCTGCACGGCACGGGCAAGTCCACCCATATCGAGCAGGTGGCGGCGCGGCTGAACTGGCCCTGCGTGCGCGTCAATCTTGATGGCCACATCAGCCGGCTGGACCTGGTGGGCAAGGACGCCATCGTGCTGCAGGAGGGCCGCCAGGTCACTCAGTTCCAGGAAGGCATCCTGCCCTGGGCACTGCAGCGGCCCGTGGCCCTGGTCTTCGATGAATACGACGCGGGCCGGCCCGACGTGATGTTCGTCATCCAGCGCGTGCTCGAACGCGATGGCAGCTTCACCCTGCTGGACCAAAAGCGCGTGCTCCAGCCGCATGCGCAGTTCCGCCTCTTCGCCACCATGAACACCCTGGGCCAGGGCAACCTCAGCGGCCTGTACCACGGCACGCAGATGCTCAACCACGCCCAGCTCGACCGCTGGAACCTGGTCACCAGCCTGGACTACCTGGCACCGGCCGAGGAGGCCGCCATCGTGCTGGCGCGCGTGCCGCAGTTGGCCACGCCGCAGGGGCGCGAGCAGGTGGCCGCCATGGTGGCGCTGGCCGCGCTCACGCGCAAGGGCTTTGCGGTGGGCGACCTGTCGCTGCTGATGTCGCCGCGCACCGTCATCACCTGGGCCGAGAACGCGCAGATCTTCCACGACCTGCGGCTGGCCTTCGAGCTGTCCTTCCTCAACAAGTGCGAGCCGGCCGAGCGGGCCATCGTGGCCGAGTATTTCCAGCGCTGCTTCGGCCAGGAACTGGCGCTGCGCGACGAGCCCGCCCATGCCTGCTGAGGCATCCCCTTCGCTGGCGCGCATGGAGGCCTGGGGCGGCGCGCTGCTGCGCGCCATGGCGGGCGATGCCTCGCTGCAATGGAGCGGGCAGACGCTGTACCGGGGCACGGCGCCCGTGGTGCTGGCAGCGGCCCACCAATCCGATGTGCCGGCCCGATTGGCCGACCAGCGCGGCCTGCTCGACGGTGCCAGCCTGCGCCTGCGCCTGAGCGATGCAGCGCTGCACGCGCGCCACCTGCCCGGCGATCCGGTCGAGCGGCTGGTGTTCGAACTGCTGGAGCAGTTGCGCGTGGAAAGCCTGGCGCCCGAGGAATGGCCGGGCGCACGCGCCAACCTGCATGCGCGCTTTGTGCACTGGAGCCAGGCCTTTGCCGATTCGGGCCTGACCGAAAGCAGCCTGGGCATCCTGCTGTTCACCGTGGCGCTGACCGCCTGGAGCCGCCTGAGCGGACATGAGCCGCCCGATGCCCTGGCCGACCTGGCCGAGGCCACGCGCGCCGGCCTGTCCGCGCAACTGGGCGCGCAGTGGGCCCTGCTGCGCCGCCACCGGCAGGACCAGCAGGCCTTCATTGCGCCGGCCCTGGCCATCAGCCGCTGGGTGGGCCAGGCCGTGCGGTCAGCCCAGGAAGAGGCGCCGCGCGGCGCTGGCGGGCCGCGCCGGCGGGGCAGCTTCGCGCTGCCGCTGCACTTTGAATCGCAAAGCCTGGATGCGCCGCCCGTGGCGCTCAGCGGCGACAGCCGCGCCTGGGCCGGCTCGGCCCACAGCTACCGCGTGTTCACGCGCGCCTATGACCGCGAGGCGCAGGCGGCCGAGCTGATCCGCGCAGCGCAACTGGCCGAGTTCCGCGAGCAGATGGATGAGGAACTGGCGCGCAGCGGCTTGCACGCGGGCCGGCTGGCCCGCCACCTGCAGCAGCGCCTGGCCGTGCCGCGCCACGACGGCTGGCAGTTCGGCCTGGAGGATGGACACCTGGATGCAAGCCGGCTGGCGCAACTGGTCAGCGATCCGCAGCAGCGCGCCATCTTCAGGAACGAGCTGCCGCGCCCCGTCAGCGATGCGACCGTGGCCCTCCTGCTGGACTGCTCGGGCTCGATGAAGGCGCATGCGCGCCCGCTGTCCCTGCTGGTGGACCTGCTGGGCCGCGCGCTGTCCATGGCCGGCGTGCCGGTGGACGTGCTGGGCTTTTCCACCCAGGCCTGGAACGGCGGCCGCGGCCGCCGCGACTGGCAGCGCGCGGGCCAGCCCCACATCCCGGGCCGGCTCAACGAGCGGCTGCACATCGTCTTCAAGGACGCCGCCAAACCCTGGCGCCACGCCCGCCACGGCATTGCCGCGCTGCGCAGGCCCGACCTGTTTCGCGAGGGCGTGGACGGCGAGGCCGTGGAATGGGCCTGCGAGCGGCTGCTGGCGCGGCCCGCGCAGCGCCGCATCCTGCTCGTCATCTCGGACGGCTGCCCCATGGACACGGCCACGCACCAGGCCAACGACGAGCACTACCTGGACCAGCACCTGCGCCAGGTCATCGCCCGGCACGAGCGCGCGGGCGACGTGCAGATCCGCGCGCTGGGCGTGGGGCTGGACCTGGGCGTGTTCTACCGGCGCAGGCTGGCAGTGGACCTGCGCGAGCAGATCGATGAAGCCCTGCTGATGGACGTGGCGGAGTTGATCTGCCGGCCGTGATGCCTTCCACGATAGCGACTTCGCTCAGCGCGCGCATACCGTTGGGGTGGGGCTGCAGATCTAGCGGACCTGCGCGACAAAGTCGCTCACCAACCGCGCAAACTCCACGGGCATTTCCACGGCACTCAAATGCGCGGCGGGCAGCGACACCAGCTGCGCGCCCGGAATCTGCGCCTGCATGTCCTCGGACAGGGCAGGCGGCGTGGCCTCATCGCGACTGCCCGCAATGAGCAGTGCGGGGCAGGCGATGCGCCGATTGCTCTCGCGAAAATCGATGCCGCCCACGGCCGCACAGGCCGCCGCATAGGGCTTGGCCGCCAAAGCCTCCAGCCCTGCGCGCAAGGAGGCCACGCGGGCCGCTTGCCCGGTGCGGAACTCGGGGGTGAACCAGCGCTGCATGGCGCCGTCGGCAATCACCGCCACGCCCTGGTCGTGCACGGTGGCAATGCGCGCCTGCCAGCCTGCGCGCGCGGCCTCGTCGTAGTAGCTGGCCGAATTGGCGATGGTGATGCTGCGCACCAGCGCCGGATGGCGCACGGCCAGGGCCTGGGCCGTCATGCCGCCCATGGACAGGCCCACGAAGTGCAGCGGCCCCTGGCCCAGCGCCTCGATCACGCCGGCTGCGTCGTCTGCCAGGTCGTTCATGTCGAAGGCCTCGCCGATGGCGGGCGAGCGGCCGTGGCCCCGGTGGTCGTAGCGCACCACGGTGAAGCGGTCTTCCAGCGCCTGGGCAACGCCGTCCCACATCTGGAGGTCACAACCGAGCGCGTGGCTCAGAACGAGGGCCGGGCCTTGGCCCTGCTGCACAACATGGAGTTTCGACATGGCGGTCACTGCTTGGGGAAAAGGCGATTATGGGATGGCCCATGCGGGCAGGCGGCTACGGATACCACGCATATCCGGCATCTCAGCCCCATAATCCCCAGCCATGCACGCCCTGCGCAACTCCGTCTCGTTGGCCCGCCTGGTCATGGCGTGGTTCGCGTTGACACTGGGCCTGGCCATTGCATCGCCCCTGGTGCACCCGCAGGCCATGGAGCTGGTCTGCACGGCTGGCGGCAGCGTCAAGCTGGTCGTGGTCAACAGTGAAGAAGGGCAGGCGGTGTCGGCCCAGCATTCGCTGGACTGCCCGCTGTGCCTGGCGGTGACGCCGCCGCCCGCGCATGTCTCCCCCTCCTGGGCGCAACCGCAGCCGCTGGGCCGCGCGCTGCAGCCCATCGTCTCTGCCCGCATTGCCTCCCTGGTCGGCGCGCCGCTGCCGCCGCGCGGGCCTCCCTTGCCGCTGCTGATCGCCTGAGCCCTCGGCTGCTGTGCAGCGCTGTCCCGCGCTGTCTGGCCGCTGGCCTGTCTCAGAACATTGCCGCACCGGCCGGGCGCAGCCTTGGCGGTGCGGCTTCGCCAAGATTCCATGCAGGGATGCCATGTTCCGTTCCGATTGCCATGCGGCGCCGCAGCGCGCCGCCGATTTTTCTTCGACCCTCCCATCCGTTGCTTGCGTTGCCCTGTCTCGCCGCGCCTGCCTTGGCGGCGGCCTGGCCGCACTGGCGCTGCTGGCCGGCTGCAAGCCCGCCACCGTGCCGTTCAAGGGCATCGACCTGACCGGCGCGCAGTACGGCCGGGACTTCCGCCTGCGCGATGCCGATGGGCGCGAGCGCACGCTGGCCGACTTCAAGGGCCAGGCCCTGATGGTCTTTTTCGGCTTCACCCAATGCCCCGATGTCTGCCCCACGGCGCTGACGCGCGCGCTGGAAATACGGGAGCTTCTGGGAGCCGACGGTGCCCGCCTGGCCGTGGCCTTCATCACCATCGATCCCGAGCGCGATACGGCCCAGGTGCTCAAGGCCTATGTGGGCGCCTTCGACCCCGGCTTTGTCGCGCTGCGCGGCGACGAGTCGCAGACGGCCGAGGTCGCCAGGGAATTCAAGGTCTTCTACAAGAAGGTGCCCACGGGTGCGTCCTACACCATGGACCACTCGGCCATCACCTATGTCTTCGATCCCGAGGGCCGGCTGCGCGTGGCGTTCCGCCATGAGCAGGACGCGCAGGACTGCGCGGCCGATCTGCGGCAGATCCTGCAGGCTGCATGACGGCTCTGCACTTTCTCAGGTGGCCGGCGCAACAGGCCTTTGCGCAGCAGCCTCCGCCCTGGCCCTGGCAGCGACCATTCTTGCGGAGGTGAAGGTACGCGCCAGCGGCGCGAGCGCCGTTGCCATCGGTCAAAACCTTGTCTGGATCGTCCCGTCCTTGTGCTAAAAATGTGCGGCTCCATCCACCCGGACGCTCATCCAGCCAGACGGAAAGGGACACCCGGCGCCATGAAGAGGCTTCTTTCCGACAAGGTGCTCCGGCGCCTGGTGCTCGGCAACCTGCTGGTGGCCGGCCTGCTGGGCCTGGCTACCTGGTTGAGCCTGCGCGCCAACCACCAGGCCGACCTGGACCTGGGCGTGGCCGTCACCCGGAACCAGGCCCGCAGCCTGAGCCTGGAGCTGAACGCCGAGATGCGGCTGGTGGACAACGCCCTGGCCACCGTTGCGGGCCGCTACCGCAGCCGGAGTCTGGAGGGCGCGGACGTGGCGGCGCTGGCCCTCTATGAAATCCTGCAGGAGCAGCGCGCCCTCGTTCCCTTCGTCACGGCGCTGCGCGTCACCGACGCCAATGGCCAGGTCCTGCAGAGTGCGAACGAGGAGGAGCCGGCATTCTCCGTGGCCGAGCGAGGCTACTTCGACCGGGCGCGCAACACCGACCGCATGGTGGTCTCCGACCCGCTGGTCAGTCACTCCTTCAAGAAATGGGCCATCGTGCTGGCGCGGCGGCTGCAATCCGGCGACGGGGATTTCCAGGGCATCGTCTACGCGGTCGTGGCGGCCGAGCATTTCCAGTCGCTGTTCCGCCGCCAGGCCTTCGGGCCCGACAGCGCCATTGCGCTGCGTTCGGACAAGGATCTGCTGGTGGCCCGCTACGCGGCAGGCGATCCCCAGCCCATGGCCGGCATCGGCGGCTCGGAAGTCTCGGGCGAGTACCACCGTGCCCTGGCCGATGACCGGGAGCTTGGCTGGTACATCACGCCCACGCTGCTCGATGGCGTGGAGCGCATCACGGCCTACCAGCGCCTGGCCGGCTATCCGCTGACCGTCTTCACCGGCCTGGGCACGGAAAGCTACCTGGCGGGGTGGCGTGCATCGGCCTGGCGTGCCTGGGCGCTCACGGGCCTGAGCATCGCGCTGATCGCGCTGGGCTCGGTCAGCCTCTACCTGCTGCAGCAGCGCGAGCGCGTGGCGCGCATCCGGCTTGCCGAGCTGCTGCGCCAGCAGGAACTGTTCATGGACAACGACCTCATCGGCATCGCCCGCCTGCGCGAGCGCCGGCTGCTGTGGACCAACCAGGCCCTGCAGCGCATGCTCAAGCGCCCGGCCGGCGAGATGCAGGGCACCTCGGCGCGCATCCTCTACCCGGATGAGGAAACCTACGAACGCTCCGGCGAACTGGCCTATGGCGCACTGCGCTCCAGCGGCAAATGCCACGCCCAGATGCAGCTGCAGACCAGCGATGGCAGCCTGCTCTGGGTCGATGTCAGCGGCGCAGGCCTGGCAGATGGCGAATCGATATGGGTCTTCGTGGACATCGACGCCCTCAAGCGCGGCGAGCAGGCGGCCCAGCACCAGGCATTGCACGACGTGCTGACCGGCCTGGCCAACCGCCGCGCGCTGCAGGCGCGGCTGCAGCGCGCGCTGGCCCAGGCCAGCGGCCCCGGCCAACTGGCCGTCTGCTTCATGGACCTGGACGGCTTCAAGCAAGTCAACGACACCGAAGGCCACGACGCCGGCGATGAAGTGCTGCGCATCATCGCCCGCCGCCTCACCACCCAGGCCCGCGAAACCGACTGCGTCGCCCGCCTGGGCGGAGACGAATTCGTGCTGCTGCTGGACGAACTGGCCTCGGCCGACGACGCCCTGCAGATCATGCAGCGCTGCCTGGCCTCCATCCGCCAGCCCATCCGCCTGCAAAGCGGCGCCACCGTGCAGGTCGGCGCCAGCATGGGCATCGCCCTCAATGCTTCCCGGGAAGATGCCACCCAACTCCTGCAGCGCGCCGACGAGGCCATGTACGCGGCCAAGCGCGCGGGCAAGGGGCGGATTGTGCTGGCGGGCGGGTAGGGACTTGGGGGCTATGCCGCCGCTGTGATTGCGGCAGTTGTCCGGGCGGAGGGGGCCGTGGGCTCAACAAGGCAAGGCCTTGAATGCCGAACCAAAAGTCACCGCCGGGGCGGTCACCAAAGGCCGGGCGGCAGACCCGGCCTTTTCTTTTCTTGCTTTCGCTTTTCAGCGCTCGGCCTTTTCAATCCATATCCGGATCCTCGTCGCAACCCGAGCCATTGACGGAGCACATGGAGCCTATCTTGATTTTCCGCATGGGCTGCTTGGCCAGCCTTTCACAGCGCGACATTTGCTCGGCATACATATCGTCCATGTGCGTGCCGTCAATCATGATCACCCCATTGCGAATGATGGGCTTTGCCTGACCATCGGCAAGGGCGAAGGCCATTTTCCTGAGAAGAAAACCGGCATGGTGGCAAGGGCCCAGGGCCATGGCAATCCTGGCCATTTCAGGATCAGGAACCCGATTTTTGGCCTGCGTCAGGCTGTCCATCTTTTCCATGAAAGCCCCGTCGTTCTGCGCGATCTGCCCCACCAGCCTGGTCATGCCCGCCTGACTGCGCTTTTTCACAAGATCCGCGATCTGGTCCTCCAGGCGTCTTGCCGCAGCGGCATCACCGAATGCAGCCAGAGAGGCAGATAGTGCATCGTTCTCGGCCGCCGATACTCCGTTCGGCACACACAGTACAGCGCTCGCAGCCAGCAAGGCGGCCATGACCCGGCGAGTCCGGATTGCGCCTTGCGGCCGCAGGCGTCCTCCCAATGCAATGGTGTTCATGTTCTTTGAAGATGGATTGAAATGAAAATCTCCATTGCGCAGGCGCAGTGGAGAAGAGGGGCTTGGGCGGGAATGGCCAAGCCGCTGAACTCTATCTCAATATGCGAATGGATATCCAGGCATCAGCCAGTCAATTGCTTTGTCGCACCACCAGCTCATGACCCAGATCCAGGCTTGGCGATTCCCCGGCCTCTGCGCGCATCCATTGCTGCAGCATGCGCGCACCTTCGGTGCCCACGCGGCCAAGCGTGCGGGCAGGGGTGGATTGTGGTAGCGGGTGGGTAGGGCTATGGAGGCCGTGCCGCTGCTGTGATCGGGGCAGTTGCCGGGGCAGGTGGGGCCTTGGGCTCAACAAGGCAAGACCTCGAATGCCGAACCAAAAGACGACGCAACGCCGTTGATGGCCCGTGTGCACACGCGTGCCCGGTTGAATGCGATGTCGCACAGCAGCGCGATGGCAAAGGCCAGATAGGCCATGTAGGCCAGGCCGATGTAACTGCCAAACACAATGGTGTGCAGCCAGTCCTGTGCGAACAGATACAGCATGGCAGTCACCGCCGAGGCGGTCACCAGCACGATGGCGGGCAGTGCCAGCTGCAGCCCCGCCCGCCTGCGTCGCGCCGTCACGCCGGTCAGGGCCAGAAACACCAGCACATTGGACGCAGTGAAGATCCTGAACTCCCGCAGCAGGCTGGCCGTGGTCTGGTGGTAGGCCGACTCGATGAATTCCACCAGCCGGGCGCGCATCTGGATCAGCGATGCCAGTTGGGTGGCCTGGCGTTGCTGCGCGTAGACGGCCTTGCGCTTGCGGCATTCGCAGTCAGCACGACGCATGTCGGTCATGACCGAAGCCAGCTTGTCGGGAATGCCTGCCTCGATCTCGCGCCGCACTGCGGCGATCTCGCTATCTGTCCTGCCAAGCGCCTTCTGGGCCAGGCCCGCCATGCGCGAGCCTGAAAGCGTATCCAGCTGGGTGCCCAGCCTGCGCTCGATCTCGATGCGGATGATCTCCTTGCCCAGGCTCTCGACCAGCAATGGCGAGGAAAACGACAGGGCGAAGGCTGCGCCGAACACAAGCGTGCCCAGGATGCCGAAGCAAAGAATGAGGGTTCGCATGCGCAAGCGGTGCCGTGGCTTGTCAACCCTTGCGCGGCGCCATGCCCAGCGTGGCCAGCAGCCCCGCGCAGGCGTCCTCCACCAGGTCCAGCACGTCCTCGAAACCCCGGTCGCCGCCGTAATAGGGGTCGGGCACTTCGCGCGCGGAGTGCTCGGTGCAGAAGTCCGTCAGCCGCTGTACGCGGTGCCATTCGGACTCGGGGCAGATCCTGCGCGCTGCGGATTCGTTGGCGCCATCCATCACCAGCACCTGGTCGAATGCCGTGAAGTCCTCGGCCCGCAGCTGCCGCGCGCGCTGCTGCGAAAGGTCATAGCCGCGCCGCGCGGCATGGGCCTGGGAGCGGCGGTCGGGTGCCTCGCCCACGTGGTAGCCGTGCGTGCCTGCGGAGTCCACTTCGATGCGGCCCGCCAGGCCCGCGTCGGCCACCATTTTCTCGAGCACGCCGTGGGCCGTGGGGCTGCGGCAGATGTTGCCGGTGCAGACCATGAGGATTCTTTTCCTCTTTGTGGCTGGCCTGCGGTCAGCTGACTGTTCCCGAATCTGTTCCATAAACCTCCCTGTGGGTAACGGGCTTCACGACATCTGGATTGCCTGCGATGCCCAGGCGCTTGCCGGCATTTTCCACGCCCCGCACCTGATCTGCCGGGCCGCTTATGCTGCGCCCATGGTGGAACTGCTTTGTTTCTGGATGGCCCGGGTGGGCGCGGCCCTGCTGGAGTTGCGGTTGCTGCGCAGCAGCGACGGCGGCTTCAGGGTGATGCTCATCACGGCGGCCATTGTGGTCATCGTGTGCCTGGCGTTGCTGTCCTTTTACGCCTGAGCCCGCAGGGCGGGCACGGGCAGGCGCCCTGCGGGCGGATTTCATGGTGCTGCGCCGCCGGCATGGGACGTGGCTGAACTCAATGCAGCGCCATCTTGCACGCCAGTGCGGATTCTTCGATCACGGCGGAATCGATGCATCAATCATGTGCGGCCCGGTGATCTTCTGCGACGGGATCCAGACCAGGTAGGACCTCCACATGCCCCGGTCATTGCAGTACACAAGGTACTCGCCTGGGTCCAGGCGGCTCTCCCGGTATTGGAATTGCACGCAGCCGATAGCTTGGTTCTTGCCCAGCGCGATGGTGATGTCTCGGCTGAAATCAGTTCTCCACGGACCGGGATAGCGCTCGGTGAGCGGCACACTTTTCGGCGCAGGCACAAGGAAGGCAACGGCCAAAAACGCTGCGGCGATCACTGCCGCTGCTCTCAGTTTGTTGTTCATCTCTGTCTTGATCGGGCCTCTGCAGTCAAACAATGCGCAAGGACATGCCCGCCTTTTTGGGCAGCAGGGAGGGCTCGAACCCATAGCGGCGATAGAACTCCGGCGTGCCGTGGTCGGCCATGAGGCTGACATAGGCCGTGGGCAGGGCATTGCCGTGGATGTACTGCATCAGGCGCTGCATGATGAGGTGGCCCAGGCCCTTTTTCTGGTGCTCGGGGATGACGGCGATGTCCACGATTTCGAAGAAGCACCCACCGTCTCCGATCACGCGGCCTATGCCAACCGGCGTTGCATCGGCATAGACGACCACGCTGAACAGGCCGTTTTTCAGGCCGATGGCGGCCGCCTCGGGCGACTTGCGGCTCAGGCCGGCAGCCAGCCGGATCTGGATGTAGTCCTGGACGGCGGGGACGTGGTCTTCAATGCGGTAGTTCATGGATGGTGAGGGCGCCAGGGGCATATCGGAGGATCGGCAGAGCGCCATCATAGGCAGGCGTCTGCCGAGAGGGAGGGCGGATCGCCGCGCTCAGTCCCAGCGATCGATCGTGTAGGCCTGGGTCCATCCATTCGAGACGACTCGCAGCGATGCGGGATAGGCATTGCCCTGGTCGCGCAGGTCAATGCCCACGGCAGAGCCTTCGGCCAGGCCGGCCATGGTGACTGCGTTGGAGTGCGCCTCCACCGTGGCGCGCACGCCGTGCAGCTCGGCGCGCAGCAGGCTGGGGAACAGCGCGGCACCCACGTTGCGGGTTTCGCGCGCACCGTCCAGCAGCAAGATGATGCCGTCGCCCTGGTGCTTGAAGCGTTCGCCATCATCGTCCCAGCGGGCCGGCAGCCGGGTGATACCCGCCACGCTGACCCAGCCTTCACTCAGGCCGAACTGGGCCGCGGGGGAGCCGCCGCTCCACACATACCAGGAGAACGGATGGTCCCACTGGAACAGGCGCGGCGCGTCTTCGTTCACCGCCGTGGTGATGCCGATGAAGGGGTTGGCCGTGGCGCGGATCTGTACCTCGATCTGCTCGGCCGTGGGGATGATGGTGCGCACGAATTTCTGCAGCGTCATGGTGATGGCGGGCGTGGCCATGCCTGACTTGGGCTGTGCGGCGCCCTTGGGCAGAACATGCGCAAAAAGACCGCTGCCCGTGCGTGGGGCGGGCTCGCGCCTGCGCGGCGTCCAGGTCTTGGGCACTTCCTCGAATCGGGCCATCCGGCGCGGCAGGGCAGGTGCCAGGCCCAGCTGCTCGAACACTTTCTCTGCCTGCGCAATGCCGCCGGCGGTGGGTGCCGCCTGTGGGCGCTGGTAGCGCAGCGGGTGCATTTTTGCGGCGAACGCGCGCGAGACGTCGGCGTAGCTCTTGCCCGCCGCGATGTCCTCCAGCAGCGTGCCGATCATGGAGCTGCGCGGATGGCAGAAGCCGGCCGGCGCCGAGGCAATGGCGCGCCAAAGAATGTTGTCGGCTGCCTGCGGGCTCCTGGCCTGGGCGCGGTCCGTGTGCAACTGGTGCAGGAACTCGGTCTGGCCCAGCACCCGTTCGGCGCTGTAGAGCTGGTCGGAGCGCAGCAGCTGCAAGGCGGTGGCCACATGGTCGCTGTGGAAGTCGCCAAGGGCGCGCTCCATGGTGCTGAAGTCTTCGCGCCTTTCCGCCATCTTCTGGCCTGCGGTCAGCAGCGTGCGCTTGAATTGCAGCGCCTGCGGCACCGTGACGTGCATGTGCGGATGCCCGCCTGCCTGGGGCCGGCCCCACACGGCAGGGGTGGCGAGGAAGACGCCACGCACGGTGGCGCGGCGCACGGCGGCGGCCATGGCCGCCACACCGGCACGGTGGATGCCGGGCGCATCATCGCCCCACAGCAGCGGCGTCTGGCGGCCGTCGGCCGCAAGGGTGACCAGGCCGCCAAAGCGGCGCACGAAATTCTGGCAGCAGCTGCAGGTATGGCGCTGGCGCAGTTCGGCAGGCAGGGCGGCCAGATAGTCGTCGAACAGGCCGGTGGCCGTGGTGTCGAAGACCTGGTCGCCGCCCTCCTTGAGTCTGGCCTCGAATCGGGCCTGCAGGCCGTGGAGAAAATCTGCGTAGCTGTGTTCGTCGCCCGCGTTGTGGGCTGCGGCGTCCGGATTCCCTGCGTTCATATCCACCCTCATGCATTTGTCGAGGCGGCAATGATGCCCGACCGGCAAAGGTGGAATGCAAGGCAGATGGCTCTACCGCGCCATCACGGGACGTGGGGAACCCCTCCCCATGCTGATCTGACCGAGACCTCAGTGCAGCGCGACCAGCAACTGCCCATTCTCATTGCGCACCGCATGCACGCGCACGGAGTGCTCGGGCGCTTCCAGGCATTCGCCGGTGGCCAGGTCGAAGTGGTGCTTGTAGATGGGCGAGGCCACGACGACGCGCTCGCCCAGGCTGCCGACCAGGCCGCGCGCAAGCACGCTGGCGCCGCAGCGCGGGTCCACGTTGTCTATGGCGTAGAAGCGGTCTTCGCCAAGGCGAAAGACCGCCACATGCCGGCCTTCGACCAGGGCGCAGACCCCCGTGTCGGGAACGATGTCGCGGGTGGCGCAGACGGGCATCCACTGTTCTTGGGCGGGGTGTGTCATGGCGGTGCCTTGTCGGTGGTGTGGGTGCGGGCCGGGATCAGGCCTGGATCAGACCTGGATCAGACCTGGATCAGACCAGGGCCTCGCTGCGCTCTTCGCTGCGCGCCGGGCGGATCTGGCCGCGCTCCTGCACGAAGACGATGTGCTCGTCGGGCTGGTCGCTGTTGATGAAGCTGCGAAAGCGCTGGCGCACTTCGGGCGTGGTGACGGCGGTCTTCCACTCGCACTGGTAGGTGTCCACCACATGCTGCATCTGGGCCTCGAGTTCGGCGCCCAGGCCCAGGCTGTCGTTGACCACCACGTCCTTGAGGTAGTCCAGGCCGCCTTCCAGGTTTTCGCGCCAGGTGCTGGTGCGCTGCAGCCGGTCGGCCGTGCGCACGTAGAACATCAGGAAGCGGTCGATGAGCTGCAGCAGCCTGTCCTTGGACAGGTCGGAGGCGATCGGCTCGGCATGGCGCGGCTTCATGCCGCCGTTGCCGCAGACGTAGAGGTTCCAGCCCTTGTCGGTGGCGATCACGCCCACGTCCTTGCCCTGGGCCTCGGCGCATTCGCGCGTGCAGCCCGAGACGCCGAACTTGATCTTGTGCGGCGCGCGCAGGCCCTTGTAGCGGTTTTCCAGCTGCACGGCCAGGCCCACGCTGTCGTCCACGCCGTAGCGGCACCAGGTGGAGCCCACGCAGCTTTTGACGGTGCGCAGCGACTTGCCGTAGGCATGGCCGGACTCGAAGCCGGCCGCGATCAGCTCCTCCCAGATCAGCGGCAGCTGCTCCACGCGCGCGCCGAACAGGTCCACGCGGGCGCCGCCCGTGAGCTTGGTGTACAGGCCGTATTTCTTGGCCACCTGGCCGACGGCGATCAGGCCGTCCGGCGTGACCTCGCCGCCGGGCATGCGCGGCACCACGGAGTAGCTGCCGTCCTTCTGGATATTGCCCAGGTAGTAGTCGTTGCTGTCCTGCAGGCTGGCCAGCTGCGGCTGCAGCACGAACTCGTTCCAGCACGAGGCCAGGATGCTGGCCGCCAGCGGCTTGCAGACATCGCAGCCCAGGCCTTTGCCGTGGCGGTGCAGCAGCTCGTCGAAGGTCTTGATGCCGCCCACGCGCACCAGGTGGTACAGCTCCTGGCGCGAGTGCGGGAAATGCTCGCAGACATGGTTGTTGACGGCCATGCCGCGCCTGGCCATCTCGGCCTTCATGACCTGGGTGGCCAGGGGCACGCAGCCGCCGCAGGTGGCGCCGGCCTGGGTGCAGGACTTGAGCTCGGCCATGGTGCAGGCGCCTTCGCCCACGGCTGCGCAGATCTGCGCCTTGGTGACGTTGTTGCACGAGCAGATCTGCGCCGTGTCGGGCAGGGCGTCCACGCCCAGGCCGGGCTTGGCCTTGCCGTCGCTGGAGGGCAGGATGAGGAACTCGGGCTCCTCGGGCAGGGCGATGCTGTTGAGCGTCATCTGCAGCAGCGTGCCGTACTCATCGGCATTGCCCACCAGCACGGCGCCCAGCAGCTGGCGGCCGTCCTCGCTGACCACGATCTTCTTGTAGACCTGCTTGCGCTCGTCGATGAACTGGTAATTGCGGCTGCGCGGCGTCTTGCCCTGGGCGTCGCCGATGCTGGCCACATCCACGCCCATGAGCTTGAGCTTGGTGCTGAGATCGGCCCCGCCGAAGGCGGCCTCGGCCTCGCCCGCAATGTGGCGGGCCGCCACGCGCGCCATGTCGTAGCCGGGTGCCACCAGGCCGAAGGTCTGCTCGCGCCAGGAGGCGCATTCGCCAATGGCGTAGACGCTGCGGTCGCTGGTGCGGCAATGGTCGTCCACGGCCACGCCGCCGCGCGGGCCTATCGCCAGGGCGCATTGGCGGGCGATCTCGTCGCGCGGGCGGATGCCGGCGGAGAAGACGATCATGTCCGTCTCCAGGTGCGTGCCGTCGGCAAACACCATGCGGTGGCGTGCCGTGGCGCCGTCGGTGATCTCCAGCGTATTGCGGCCCGTGTGCACCTGCACGCCCAGGTCCTCGATCTTGCTGCGCAGCACGCGGCCGCCGCCGTCGTCCACCTGCACGGCCATCAGGCGCGGGGCGAACTCGACCACATGGGTCTCCAGGCCCAGGTCGCGCAGGGCCTTGGCGCATTCCAGGCCCAGCAGGCCGCCGCCCACCACCACGCCGGTCCTGGAGCGCGCGGCCGATGCCTGCATGGCCTCCAGGTCCTCGATGGTGCGGTAGACAAAGCAGTGCGGCCGGTCGCGCCCCGGCACGGGCGGCACGAAGGGCGCCGAGCCTGTGGCCAGCACCAGCCTGTCGTAGGGGATGATTTCGCCATCGGCCGTGGTCACGGTGCGCTCGCGCCGCTCCACGGCTGCCGCCCTGGCCGCCAGGCGCAGCGTGAAGCCGCTGGCCTCGAAGAAGCCGGGCGCCACCAGGCTCAGGTCCTCGGCGCTTTTGCCGGAGAAGAATTCCGACAGGTGAACACGGTCGTAGGCGGCGCGCGGCTCCTCGCACAGCACGGTGACGTTCGCGTCTGCCACGCCCAGGGCATGCAGCTGCTCGAGAAATTTGTGGCCCACCATGCCGTGGCCGATCACAACGATGTTCATCTGGCGTCCTGCGTTGCGCATCCAGTGTTTTGCGGGCCGCAGGCCAGGGCCGGCGGGTCAGGGCAGCCAATGCAAGTGCCGTGCCAGCACCGCTGCGCGGTGCCTGCCCGTGGTGCACGCTGTCTGGCACGCAGACAGCGTGCACCGCAATGCGCCCGCCGCACCGTGCAGGGGCGGGGTGCGCCGTGGTGGTGCGTCAAGTACGTCAAGTGCGCCAGGAACGCCCGGTGCGTCATGCGCGAGGCAGTCCCTGCGCTCGGATGCGCCAGGCCTCGGGCGCGCAACCGAATTGCGCAGCGAACCAGCGCGTGAAGGCGCTGTGGCTGGCATAGCCGAGCATGGCCGCGATCTGTCCCACGCTGTAGTGGGGGTGGTCCAGGTAGCGCAGGGCCAGTTCGTGGCGCACTTCGGTCAGCAGCTCGCTGAAGCTCAGGCCCTCTCGGTCCAGTTCGCGCTGCAGCGTGCGCAGGCTGCGCCCCATGCCCTGCGCCACGCCTGCGCAGGTGGCGTTGCCCGAGGGCAGCAGCAGGTAGATGACCCTGCGCGCCTGGTGGCCCACGGAGGCGGCACGGTGGGCCGGCATGGCCTCCACCAGCCGCAGCGCATAGCGCGCCAGCGCGGGGTCGGCCAGCGGGTTGGGCTCGTCCAGGTCGGCGGCGCGGCAGGCGATGCCGTTGAACTCGGCGCCGAACGTGATGCGGCAGCGGAACATGCGGCGGTGCTCGGACAGGTCGGCCGGTGGCGCGTGGCTGAAGCTGACGCCCTGCGGCCGCCAGCGCTCGCGCAGCAATGCCTCGCACATGCGCCACAGCACGCCCATGGCCAGTTCCACGGACTGGCGCATGGCGCCGTGCAGGACGAAGTCCTCGCGCAGGATGACGATGCCCCCTGCATCCTCCAGGTGGATCAGCAGCGATTCGTTGACCAGGTGCATGTGCGCGACCAGCGTGTCCAGCGCATGGCGCAGCGTGGGCTGGTGCAGCAGCAGCAGGCTCACGGCGCCGAAGCTCGACAGCTGGCGGTGCCGGGCCATGCGCAGGCCCAGGGACTCGCAGCCCGTGGACTGGGCCGCGTCTTCCAGCAGGCGCGCGACGATGGCCACGTCGATCAGCTGGTCCTGCTCGCGCAGCAGCGCGGGCCGCAGGCCGGCCTGGCGCAGTGCCTTGTCGGGGTCGCCGCCCAGTTCGCGCATGACGTCCGAAAAATGGGTCAAGGCCGCCGCGCGCACCATGGTGACCATGCTTGCCCTCCTGTCAGTCCGTGGCCTGGTGGCACGAAATGCAAAGAGGATGGCATGGCTTGCATAGTCCGCGGAACCGGGTTTTCCTACATTGCAGAGACCGGCCCCACGCCGGGCGGACCGTGCCGCCACGGGCCTTCACAACAATGACAGGAGACAGGCATGCGCATAGAGCCCATGACATGCGCCATCGGCGCCGAATTGCTCGGCGTGCGGCTGGCCGACGCGGTGCGCGACGACGCGCTTTTCTCGGAGATCCGGGCGGCGCTGCTGCGCCACAAGGTGCTGTTCCTGCGCGACCAGGGCCTGGCACGCGCCGAGCACGTGGCCTTTGCGCGGCGCTTCGGCGAGCTGGAGGACCATCCGGTGGCCGGCAGCGACCCCGAGCATCCGGGCCTGGTGCGCATCTACAGGACGCCCGAGCAGCCCAACGACCGCTACGAGAATTCCTGGCACTGCGACGCCACCTGGCGCGAGGCGCCGCCCATGGGCTGCGTGCTGCACTGCGTGGAATGCCCGCCCGTGGGCGGCGACACCCTGTGGGCCAACATGGCGCTGGCCTACGAACGCCTGCCGGACGCCGTCAAGGCGCTGATCGCGCCGCTGCGCGCGCGCCACAGCATCGAATGCACGTTCGGTGCGGCCATGTCCATTGAAAGGCGGCTGGCGCTCAAGGCCCAGTACCCCGATGCCGAGCATCCCGTGGTCCGCACCCATCCCGAGACCGGCGAGAAGGTGCTGTTCGTGAACGGCTTCACCACGCATTTCACCAATTTCCATACGCCCGCCAATGTGCGCGTGGGCCAGGACTTCACGCAGGGCGCCTCCGGCCTGCTGCAGTACCTGATCGGCCAGGCTGCCATTCCCGAGTACCAGGTGCGCTGGCGCTGGCAGGCGGGCAGCGTGGCGATCTGGGACAACCGCGCCACCCAGCACTACGCGGCCATGGACTACCCGCCCAGCCACCGGAAGATGGAGCGCGCGGGCATCGTCGGCACGCCGACCTTCTGAACCACGATCACGACACAAGGAGACATGCCATGAACTTTCTCGACGGCCACCTGTTCCCCGAAAACCAGCAGCCCCTGATCATCACGGCCGCGCCCTATGCGCCCTCGTGGCTGCCCTCGGACTTTCCCGGCGAGATCGCCGTGACCATGGACGAGCAGATCCAGAAGGCCGTGGACTGCTACAACGCCGGCGCCACCGTGCTGCACCTGCATGTGCGCGAGCTCGACGGCAAAGGCAGCAAGCGCCTGTCCAAGTTCAACGAGCTGATCGCCGGCGTGCGTGCGCGCGTGCCCGAGATGATCATCCAGGTGGGCGGATCGATCAGCTTCGCGCCGGAGACCGAAGGCGCGGCCGCCAAGTGGCTGTCCGACGACACGCGCCACATGCTGGCCGAGCTGGAGCCCGTGCCCGACCAGGTCACGGTGACCATCAATACCTCGCAGATGAATTTCCTGGAGCAGTTCGATGCGCGCGACATACGGGGCACCTCCATGGAGGACCCGGCCGTCTTCAATGCCTACAGGGAGATGACCGTGCCCGCCCAGCCCGGCTGGGCCGAGGAGCACATCCGGCGCCTGTCGGCCGCCGGCATCCAGAGCGCCTTCCAGTGCTACAACATCAACAGCTTCGAGTCCGTGGAGCGGCTCATGCGCCGCGGCATCTACAAGGGCCCGCTGGTGATGAACTGGGTGGCGATTGGCGGCGGCATGGACGCGCCCAGCGTCTACAGCCTGGCCAACTTCGTGCGTGCCGTGCCCGACGGCGCCGTGCTCACGGTGGAAAGCTCGGTGCTCAACGTGCTGCCCGTGAACATGATGGGCATTGCCATGGGCCTGCACGTGCGCTGCGGTACCGAGGACAACCTCTGGAACCAGCGCCGCACGGCCAAGATGGGCACGGTGGCGCAGATCGAGCAGCTGGTGCGCATCGCAGGCGAGTTCGGCCGCCCCATCGCCACGGCGCAGCAGGCGCGGGAAATCTGCCGGATCGGCCAGTTCTACGGCACCGTGGACGAGACGCTGGCGGCCAACGGCTTCGCGCCCAACCGCAACGGCGCCCAGCAGGGATTTCTGCGCAAGGCCGCCTGAACCGGGAGCCCATGATGCAACGCATGCCCCCCTGGACTGCCATCGCCCTGGCCGCCTCGCTGCTGGCCGGTGGCGCCCACGCCTTCGGCGACAAGCCGGTCCGGCTCATCGTGCCGGCGCCGCCCGGCGGCACCATCGATGTGTTCGCGCGCATCATCAGCGACCAATTGGCGCAGGAGATACGCCAGCCCGTCATCGTCGAGAACCGGCCCGGTGCCGGTGGCGCCATCGCCGTCAAGCACATGCTGTCCCAGCCGGCCGACGGCAGCACGCTGCTGGTGACGGTGACCAACATCCTCACCGAGGTGCCCCATGTGCTCAAGGTCGGCTTCGACCCCATGAAGGACGTGCGGCCCGTGGCGCAGATGGCGCGCTCGGTGATGCTGTTCATCGCCTCGCCGCAGTTTCCCGCGCGCGACGGGGCCGAGGCCATCGCCTACGTGAAGGCCCACCCGGGCACGCTGTCGTTCGCCTCGTACAGCCAGGGCACGGCCTCGCAGTACGCGGGCGCCATCCTCAACAGAAGGGCCCACCTGGACATGGAGCATGTGGCCTTCCCGGGCTCGGCGCCCGCGCTGGCCCAGGTCATGGGCAACCAGATTCCGCTGATGTTCGACGGATCGGTCACCTCCAAGCCGCTGATCGCGGGCGGCAAGGTCAGGCTGCTGGCCGTGGCCTACAAGAGCCGGCTGCCCGACTACCCGCAGGTGCCCACGCTGGCCGAGCTGGGCTATCCCGAGGTGGATTTCAGCAACTGGAGCGGCGTGTTCGCCTCGGCGCAGACGCCGCGCCCGCTGCTGGAGAAGATCCACGGCGCGCTGGCCCGGGTCAACGCCCGCAAGGCCGTGCGCGAACGCTATGCGGGCACGGGCTTCGAGCCCGTCGAAGGCGATCGCTCGCTGGAGCAGATGTCCACCGACCTGCGCGCCGAGTTCGACCGCAATGCCGAGATCGTCCGGAACTTCGACATCCGGCTCAACTGATGCAGGGCGCCCCACGCAGGCGCTACACAAGGAGACTCCATGGCAAAGGCCATACGCTTTCATACCACCGGCGGCCCCGAGGTGCTCAGGCTGGAGCATGCCGAGGCCGGCGCGCCGGGACCCGGCCAGGCGCGCGTGCGCCACAGCTTCATCGCCGTCAATTTCATCGACATCTATTTCCGCACGGGCCGCTATCCGCTGGCCCTGCCCAACGGCCTGGGCTCGGACGCCGTGGGCGTGGTCGAGGCCGTGGGGGAGGGCGTGACCGAAGTGCGGCCCGGCGACCGCGTGGGCTACCTGATGGGCCCGCAGGGTGCCTACAGCGATGTGCGCGTGATGCCGGCCGAGGTGCTGATCCCGCTGCCCGACGGCATCAGCGACCGCACGGCGGCCACGCTGATGATGAAGGGCATGACGGCGCAGTACCTGTTCCGCCAGGTCCATCCGCTGCAGGGTGGCGAAACCATCCTCTACCACGCGGCGGCCGGCGGCGTGGGGCTGATCGCCTGCCAGTGGGCGCGTGCCCTGGGCGTGACCATGATCGGCACGGTGAGCACCGACGAGAAGGCCGCCGCCGCGCGCGCCAACGGCTGCGCCCACGTCATCGTGACCTCGCGCGAGAACACCGTCGCTCGCGTGATGGAGATCACGGGCGGCAAGGGCGTGCCCGTGGTCTATGACTCGGTGGGCAAGGACACGCTCATGGATTCGCTGGACTGCCTGCAGCCGCGCGGCCGGCTGGTCAGCAACGGCACCTCGTCGGGGTCGGTCGTGGTGGACTCCCAGCTGCTGGCCTCCAAGGGATCGATCTGGATGACGCGGCCCGCGATGGTGCACTACATCCAGCCGCGCGCCCACATGCTGGAGATGGCGCGCGAGCTGTTCGACCATGTGCTGGCCGGGCGCATCGCCAGCGAGCCCCAGCAAAGCTTTGCGCTCGCCGATGCGGCCCAGGCGCACCGGGCGCTGGAGTCGCGCCGCACCACGGGCGCGACGGTGCTGATTCCCTGAAATGGACCTGCCATGCAGACCCCTGCGCTCCATGCCTTCGGCACCGTGGCCGCAGGCCGCAGGCCCGTCACTTGCGGCCTTATCCGCAGTGCCAGCCTGCATGGCTATTCCGACCTGGTGAAAAGCCTGGGCCATGATCCCGCCGTCCTTGTGCGCGCGGCGGGACTGTCGGCGCGCCTGCTCGACGACCCGGAGACGCTGATTCCCATCCATGCCGTGCGCGAGCTGCTGGAGGTGGCCGCGCGCACCACGGGAACGCAGGATTTCGCGCTGCGCCTGGCGGCGCGGCGCAGCCTGTCCCACCTGGGCCCCATCAGCCTTGTGCTGCAGCAAGAGCCCACGCCGCGCCAGGCGCTGGACACCCTGTGCCGCTACCTCAAGCTGCTGAGTGCGGGCATGTTCGTACGCATCGAGGACGCGGGCTCCGGGGTGCTGGTGCGCCAGGACCTGGTGCCCATCGCGGGCATGGCCATGCGCCAGTCCATGGAGCTGGCGGTGGGCGTGATGTTTCGCGTGCTGCGCGAGCTGATCGGCGCCCAGTGGCGCCCGCAGCAGGTCAGCTTCGTACACCGCGCACCGGCCGATGCATCGGCACACCGTGCCTTCTTCGGCGTGACCCCTTTGTTTGACCAGCCTTTCAACGGCATGGTCTGCCGCCTGGCGGATCTGCAACTGCTGCGCGAATGCGGTCAGGCGCAGGGCTCGGGCGTTGCGCGCTTTGCGCGAAGCCATCTGGAGCAGGCGCTGCGCAGCCGGGGCGAAGGCATGCAGGCGGCCTGCAGGGAGCTGATCATTGCACTGCTGCCGGGCGGCCGCTGTACGGCCCAGCAGGTGGCACGCCAGCTGGGAATGGACCGCCGCACGCTGCACCGCCGCCTGCTTGCGGAGGGGCAGACTTTCTCGGCGCTGCTCGACACCCTCCGCAGGGAACTGGTGCTGCGCCATCTGCAAGACGGTGGCCAGCCCCTGGGCGAGGTGGCGGGCCTGCTGGGGTTTGCCGCGCCCAGCGGCTTTTGCCACTGGTTCCGGGCCGCTTTCGGCGCCAGCGTCTCGGACTGGCGCAGGCGCGGGCAGGGAAGGGTTGGCGAGGCCTAGTGCGTCAGGCAGTCTTGCGCAGAAATCCCTGGTTGCCGCCGTTGCGGTTGGGCGCGAAGCCATTGGCCGCCAATGTCTCTTCGGCGGTGTCGTAGAACACGCCAATCTTGCTGATGGCGCGCGCCTGTTGCGCCGTGGCGATGGGGCGGCCGAACTCGCGCGCGATGCGCACCAGTTGCTCGATCTGGGAGACCGTGCTGGCCTTGGCGCTGCGCGACTGGTTCCACAGGCAGTCCTCGGTGCCGCAGCGCACGTGCAGGCCCATGGCGATGCCCATCATGTTCACGGGCAGCACGTTGCGCACATTGCTTTCCACGGTGAGCACGGCGCCGTCGGGCACGGCGCGCACGAAGTGGGCCAGGCTGTAGATGCTGGGCGCGTCCATGCCGCCGCCGATCGCCACCCAGTTCATCACCAGCGGGCCCTTGTAGATGCCGCGGCGCATGAGCCGCTCCACGGACTCGAAGCTGTTGATGTTGTAGCACTGGAAGGCGCTCTGGATGCCGGCGGCGGACAGGCGCCGGATGTGCTCCTCGGCCCAGCCGGGCTGGGCGGGCACGGTCATCTCCTTGTAGGCGTCGAAGATGGCGGGCTTCTCGCGCGAGGTGCCCCTGAAGTCCGCGTCCTCGGCCTGCTCCGTCACGTTCATCTGCGAGGTATTGACTGTCACCGTGACCTGGTCGGGCACGGGCTCCAGCTCGGCCAGCATGTGGCGCGTGTCATCGGACAGCCACTTGGCGGCCGCGCCTTCGGTCTCCGGCGCGAAGCTTATGGAGCCGCCCACCTGGATGATCATCTCGGGCACACGCGCACGCACGCCGGCGATCAGCTCGTTGAACTTCGACAAACGCTTGCTGCCTTTGCCATCCAGCTCGCGCACATGCAGGTGCAGCACGGTGGCGCCGGCGTTGTAGCAGTCCACGGCCTTCTGGATCTGCTCTTGCATGGTCACGGGAATGTCTTCGGGGAAATCGCCGGGCAGCCAGCCCGGCGCATAGGGGGCCGCCGTGATGATCAGGGGCTGCTGGTTTTCGGGGAACAGGTGGCCGTCGAGAAAATTCATGGGACGCTCCGGTGGGTGGGGGTGAGGGTTGGGTGTGGAAAGAGTCTGTGCAGGGCCTCAGCGCGGGATGTCGCCGACGATGCCCGCGCGCTCCATGCGGCGGGGCGCCGGGTAGTAGTCGTTGAGCGCGTAGTGCTGGGTGCTGCGGTTGTCCCAGACGGCCACGTCGCCGGGCTTCCAGGACCAGCGCACCTGGTATTCGGGAATCGTGGCGCGGCTGATCAGGTAGTTCATCAGCAGCGCGGCGCCGGGCGCCTTGTCTATGCCGTGGCGCACGTTCTCGGGCGTGCTGTAGTTGACGAAGTGGGTGCTGAAGCCCGCGCCCACGAACAGCAGCTTCTCGCCGGTCTCGGGGTGGGTGCGCACCACGGGATGCTCCACGGGCGGGTGCTCGCTGGCCAGCCGCGCGCGCGCCTCGGGCGCCATCACGGCGCCGAAGGTGTGCTCTATGCCGGCCTTGGCGCGCAGGCCGTCGATGCTGCGCTTGATGCTCTCGGGCAGCTCCTCGTAGGCCTTGACCATGTTGACCCAGATGGTGTCGCCGCCGATCGGCGGGCACTCTATGCAGCGCAGCACCGCGCCCATGGCCGGGTTGGGGCGCCACAGGCCATCGCAGTGCCAGGTGTTTTCGTAGCTGTGCGGATCGTCGCTGCGGTAGATGCGCACGAGGCCAGGGTGCTCGGGATCGCTGCCTGCCACGGGATGGTCCTCCAGTGGGCCGAAGCGGCTGGCAAAGGCCACATGTTCGGCGCGCGTGATGTCCTGGTCCCGGAAGAACAGCACGCGATGGGTCAGCAGCGCGGCGCGGATGTCCGCGAACAGTGCGGCGTCGCGTGCGGCATCGCCGAGATGGATGCCGGAGATTTCGGCGCCGATGGCGGGGGTGATCTGTCGGATCTGCATGGTCGGTGCTTCCCTGGAAGTCAGTTCGCGGTGATCTGGTATTTCTTCACGATGCCGGCGTTGCGCTCGGACATCTGGCGTGTCTCGCGCTGCAGCGCGGCGGTGTCGGTGAGCACCTCCGGCTCCAGCCCCACGTCGGAGAGCTTTTGCTGCACGGCCGGCGCGCTGGCGGCTTTCCCGATGGCGGCGCGCAGGCGTTCCATGGTTTCGGGCGGCAGGCGGGCCGGCGCGATCAGGCCCACCCAGCCGCGAAACTGCAGCTCGGGGTAGCCGAGTTCGGCGGTGGTCGGCACCTGGGGCAGGTGGCGTGAACGCCGGGGGCCGGAAAACGCGTAGGCACGCAGCTTGCCTGCCCTGATCAGGGGCACCGAGGTCAGCATGCCGTCGAACATGACGTCCACCTGGCCGCCCAGCAGGGCCTGCACGGCCGGCGGCGAGCCCGCGTAGCCCACGTGCTGCAGGTCCAGGCCCGCCTTGTCGCTGAGGATCAGGCCGGCGTAGTGCGACACGGTGCCGGGGCTGTAGCTGGCAAAGCTGGTCTGGCCTTTGCGTGCCTTGAGCTGCGCGAGCAACTCCTGCAAGTCCTGGGCGGGCTGGCTGGCCGCGGCCACCAGCACCACGCCCGAGCGGGCCAGCGAGGCCAGGGGCACCAGGTCCTTGAGCGGATCGAACGGCATCTTGATCACATGGGGGATCTCGGCCAGCAGATTGCTTGCGCCCACCAGCAGCGTCTGTCCATCGGCGGGCGCCTGCAGCAGGGTCTGCATGCCCAGCAGGCCGCCTGCGCCCGGGCGGTTGTCTATCACCACGGCCTGGCCTGTTTCAGACGCGAGCTGCTGGCCCACGACGCGCGCCACGATGTCCATGGTGCCGCCCGGCGGTGCGGGCACGATGAGCCTGAGCGGCTGGCGGCTCCAGGCCGTACCGCCGATGGCGATGGCGCAGCCCGCGAGCAGCGTGGTGATGGCGTGGGGCAGTCTCATGTCCGTGTCTCCTTGTTCCGTGTTCTGGCATCCAGTATCGAAAGCCCGCTTTCCCGGGACTTGCCATTGGGGGACAGGCATTTGCCTTGTTGGGACAAATCCATGGCAACCCTGACCAGGGCAACCCGCGCATGTCGTGAATTGCAAAGCCGTTGGCATGAACTGCCAAGAAGCGGCGCGATGGCGTTCCTAGAGTCGATTCGTGGCGCAGGACCGCGCCAGCCCCACGACGAACAGGAGACCCCCATGCCCCGACTTCACCCCCATCCCTGCGGCCTGCACGCGCTGGGCCTGCTGTGTCTGACAGGCGCGGCCGCCGCCCAGGCGCCCACCTCGGTCACGCTGTTCGGCGTGATGGACGCCGGCATCAGCCGCTACAGCGTGCGCAGCGAATCCTGGGACGCGGGCCCCGCGCGCTCGGCGCGGCAAAGCACCTGGGCGCTGTCGCCCTCGGGCAACCTGGCCAGCCGCATCGGCATACGCGCCAGCGAAGACCTGGGCGGCGGCCTCATGGCCGGCCTGTGGCTGGAGGCGCCGGTGGCCAATGACACGGGCGGCGGCGCGCTCAACTTCGGGCGGCGCGCCACCATCAGCCTGTCCGGGCGCCTGGGCGAGCTGCGCATGGGGCGCGACCACACGCCTTCGTTTCTGAACGACTGGGCGTTCGACCCCTTCACCGTCAACGGCGTGGGCACCAACCTGATCGCCGTGGTCAACAGCAACCTGGCCATCGCCCGCGCGCTGGCCACGGGCGGCCTGCTGGGCGGCGGGCTGTCGGCGGGCACGGACACCTATCTGCGCGCAGGCAACTCCATCGGCTATTTCCTGCCGCCGGGCCTGGGCGGCGTCTACGGGCAGGCCATGTACGCCTTCCCCGAGAACAGCTCGAAGCGGGGGCGCTACGCGGGTGCCCGCATCGGCTGGGCCATGGGGGCGGCCGATGTGGCGCTGGGCTATGGCGAGAACACCCTGGGCACGTCGGGCGCCGGCGCGGAAAAGATCCGCTCGCTGAACCTGGGCGGCTCCTATGACTTCGGCCCCGTCAAGCTTTTTGGCGAATGGTCCGGCGTGCGCAACGAGCGGCGCGACGCCGGCACGCTGGCCGCGATCAACGACCGCTACCTGGGTGTGCTGGCCGGCGTGAACATCCCCGTGGGCCAGGGGGCGCTGCGCGCCTCCTATGCACGTGTGCAGTTCAGGAATGGCCAGGGCCTGGCCGACGGCGATTCCTCGGTGAACAAGCTCGCCCTGGGCTATGTGCACCCGCTGTCCAAACGCACGGCGCTGTACGCCACGGTGTCACGCATCAGCGTGGGCAACGGGCGCAACAACCCGGGCGTGATGGGCGTGACGCCGCTGGTGGTCAGCAACCCGGCCATCCTGCCCCAGCCCGGCTACCTGACCACGGGCGGCATGCAGCCGGCCGGCGCGCTCGGGCTGGACCTGGGCCTGCGGCTGATGTTCTGAACGGCCGTGCCAATAGCCGTGGCGCCCGGGTGCCCATCTTCGCCTGCGCTAATCTGCGCGGCATGAATGGATCTTCTGCATGGACCCTGGGTTGGCGCACCCTGTGGCGCGACCTGCGCGCGGGCGAGTTGCGCCTGTTGATCGTCGCCGTGATGCTGGCCGTGGCCGCGCTCAGTTCGGTGGGCTTTTTTGCCGACCGGCTGCAGGCGGGGCTGCAGCGCGATGCGCGCCAGCTGCTGGGCGGCGACGTGGTCGTGGTCGGCGACAACCCCACGGCGCCGGCCTTTGCCGAGCGCGCACGCGCCGAAGGGCTGCAGGCCCTGGAGACATCCAGCTTCCCGACCATGGCGCGCGCCAGCGACGCGCAAGGCGGCATGAGCCGCCTGGTGGCGCTCAAGAGCGTGCCCGAAGGCTATCCGCTGCGCGGCAGCCTGCGCGTGGCCGATGCCCCCGGCGCGGCCGACCGGGCCACGCGCGAGATACCGGCGCGGGGCGAGGCCTGGGTCGATGCGCCGCTGCTGGAGTCGCTGGGCATAGGCGTGGGGGACATGCTGCTCCTGGGCGACGCCCAACTGCGCGTGGCGCGCATCATCTCCATCGAGCCCGACCGGGGTGCGGGCTTCATGAACTTTGCGCCGCGCGTGATGATCACCTCCGCCGACCTGGCCGCCACGGGCCTGGTGCAGCCGGCCAGCCGCATCACCTACCGCCTGGCCGTGGCCGGCGCGGGTGATGGCTCCGAGCCGGCCGTGCAGCGCTACCGCGTCTGGGCCGAGCAGCAGGCCAAGGCGCCCGGCGTGCATGGCGTGCGCGTGGAGTCGCTGGACAGCGGCCGCCCCGAGATGCGCCAGACGCTGGACCGCGCCGAGAAATTCCTGAGCCTGGTCGCCCTGCTGGCGGCGCTGCTGTCGGCCGTGGCCGTGGCCCTGGCTGCACGCGGCTTTGCCAACAGCCACCTGGACGCCTCGGCCATGCTGCGCGTGCTGGGCCAGAGCCAGCGGCGCATTGCAGGGGCCTATACGGTGGAGTTCGTGCTGGTCGGCCTGGCCTCCAGCGCCGCGGGCGTGCTGCTGGGCTGGGCCATCCACCATGTGTTCGTGCTGCTGCTGGCCGGGCTGGTGGAAACCGCCTTGCCCGCACCAGGCCTGTGGCCTGCGGCCTTCGGCGTGGGCATGGGGCTGACCCTGCTGCTGGCCTTTGGCCTGCCGCCCGTGCTGCAGCTGGCGCGCGTGCCGCCGCTGCGCGTCATGCGCCGCGACCTGGGCGCGCTCAAGCCTGCCTCGGTGGTGGTGCTGGCCGTGGGCGTGGCAGGCTTTGCGGCCTTGCTGCTGGCGGCCAGCCGCGACATCAAGCTGGGCCTGATCGCCGTGGGCGGCTTTGCCGTGGCCGTGCTGCTGTTCGCGGCCCTGGGCTGGCTGGCCGTGCAGGTGCTGCGCCGCCTGGTGCACGAGAGCACGGCGCCGCGCTGGCTGGTGCTGGCCACGCGCCAGATCGCCGCGCGCCCCGCCTATGCCGTGGTGCAGATCAGCAGCCTGGCCGTGGGGCTGCTGGCGCTCATGCTGCTGGTGCTGCTGCGCACCGACCTCATCGGCAGCTGGCGCCAGGCCACGCCGGCCAATGCGCCCAACCGCTTCGTCATCAACGTGCAGCCCGAGCAGGCCGACGGTTTCCGCGCGGCGCTGGCCAAGGCTGGCGTCACCTCCTATGACTGGTTCCCCATGATCCGGGGGCGTCTGGTCACCGTCAACGGCAAGCCGGTCAGCCCCGACGACTTCAGCGAAGACCGCGCCAAGCGCCTGGTGGACCGGGAGTTCAACCTTTCCACCACGGCGCAGGCGCCCGCGCACAACCTGATCACGGCGGGCACCTGGACGCCTGGCGCCAAGGGCGAGATCAGCGTGGAGGACGGCATTGCCGAGACCCTGGGCCTCAAGCTCGGCGACACGCTGGGCTTCGACGTGGGCGGCGTGCCCAGCGAGGCGCGCATCACCAGCCTGCGCAAGGTGGACTGGGGTTCCATGCGGGCCAACTTCTTCGTGATCTATCCCGTGGACCACCTGGACGACGTGGCCGTCAGCTACCTGGCCGCCTACCGCGCGCCCGACGTGGCGGGCTTCGACAACGCCCTGGTGCGCGAGTTTCCCAACATCACCAACGTGGACCTGAGCACCACGCTGGCCCAGGTGCAGCGCGTGCTGGACCAGGTGATACGCGCGGTGGAATTCCTCTTCGGCTTCACCCTGGCCGCCGGCCTGGTCGTGCTCTTCGCCGCCGTCACCGCCACGCGCGAGGAGCGCGCCCGCGAGTACGCCATCATGCGCGCCGTCGGTGCCCAGGCCCGGCTGCTGGCGCAGGTGCAGCGCGCCGAGCTGGCCGGCGTGGGCCTGCTGGCGGGTTTCCTGGCCAGTTGCGCGGCGGGGGCCGTGGGCTGGGCCCTGGCGCGCTGGGTGTTCGAGTTCAACTGGACCGTGCCCTGGTGGGCTCCGCTGGCGGGGGCTGTTGCCGGGGCCTTGCTGGCCTGGATGGCAGGGTGGTGGGCGTTGCGGGAGGTGTTGAGGAGGCCTGTGATGGATACGTTGAGGCAGGTGGCTGAGTAGTTTGGGGCCAGGTCCGGGCCTGGGTTTTGACCCTGCCGGGTGGTTGTTTTTCGAGGCCGGGTTTCGGCCCGGCGGCCGACCTACTTTCTTATCGCGCGATAAGAAAGTAGGCAAAGAAGCGCGCCCCGCACTGCCCACGACCCCTACGCTGCGCTACGGGGCGACCTGCGTTGGGCAGAAGGGGGGGAGGGTGGGGAACAGCCAATAGCCAACAGCCGACTGCCGGAAATGCAAAACAGCCGATGCGCCATTGTTGCGCTCGGCTGTTTTTCGTGGGCTGAGGCTACTGGTTCAGGCCTCGGGCTTGGCGGTGTTGCGCAGGAGATAGATCTCGTCTTCCACGTAGGTGGCCAGCCGCTCGGCGCTGTGCTGGATGGTGCGCAAGGCGATGGTCACCACGTCCGTGTCGGCATGGTTTCGCTCTCCTCTGTGAGATGGAAGCCACCCGCTCCACGTTTTGAAGCGCGAAGAAGGTGGACGGGATGTTCAAAACACGTACAGAGCCGTGCGGACGCCCTTGCGGGTAGCCCCATCCCGTCCGTAATCGCAGGGACGTGGGCAGGCACCCACGGTCCGATGATCCAGACGTGACAAGGCCTCGCTGACGGGGAGGCTGCACCGCTCTATAAAGGTGTTTTGAAGCACCAGCCCCTGAACAGGGGGCCGGTCGAAATGATAGAGGCTTTGGACGACGAGCGCGCCCAAAAAATGGCCGAGCGAAGCGAAGGCCCGCACCCACTTCCCGTATGTCAGCGCCTGCGGCGTGGCGGTTGCGGGGTTGCAGTCCTGCCGAAGGACAGGACTGCTTCGTGATCTGACTCGCCGTGATGTTTGAACGTAGCGCGCAGCGCGAAGAGAGTTTCACGGCGAACCCCGCAACCGCCA